>Ga0310811_10000614_pt1 | contig 45773 bp, 41 predicted proteins | sample YCmetagenome_FD_207642 | JGI IMG/M metagenome (GOLD analysis project Ga0310811, IMG submission 207642) | Soil microbial communities from experimental microcosm in Duke University, North Carolina, United States - YC | ecosystem: Engineered > Artificial ecosystem > Soil microcosm > Unclassified ...
CATGGCTATTCGGATATCCATGTGTGAATAGAACGATTGTTATTCACACCAGATTCAGAGTTCACCCACCTTAAAGATGAGGTGAGACTGTCTCTTTGAGAAGCTGAATGAAAGTCAGTCTGAATCCAGGAATGCTGGATTGCGCATTCACCGCTCTTGTGTATATATCCCAGTACTCGAGTCATTTCTCAACCACATCCTCTTATCCTATTTACCTTAACCCATCTGCTGATCATGTCTACGCCTATCTTCTATGATCCTCGAGAGGATCAACCCCAATCGAGTACTACCACTGCGTCTCCTCTCGTTTCGCTCTCCTCATTACCCCGAACGTTCCTCATGGACACGTCTGGTTCAACGGGTGGAACTATTCTCAACGCACAGAAAGAGATGGCGAAGACGCTATTCCACCGTGATGCCACGACCATTGTCTCGTGGAACGACAGTGCGAGGATTGTCTCTGAACAGCAATTTGGAATGATGAATGCAAGGGGAGGAACATCTCCATCCAGCCTGTTTTATCATGGTAACAATGTCGTCTCTAGCATCCACAACTCTCCGTTCATTGTCTTTAGCACGGATGGGGATGTGGGTGCTTCTGAAGTCGCACAATTCAGTTCTCAGTGTACGGATCACTTCCACCACGCTTCCTTGATCCTGTGTGTGCTATGTACGGCAACCCGTTACACAGCTCCTTCTCAGATCGACGTCTCAGTCTTTGCACCCCTCTTGACGTTCCCGAATGTCATGCTCGTTCACCTCGGAGGCTATACCAATGACTTGCGAATCATGGCGGTGTCGGATGGGATTCGTAACAAGCTGGACAAACTACTCCCTGTGGAATTGGATCTGAGTTCATTCCTTACTCCACCAGAGATCACCTTGACTGATATCTTGAACATTCGAGTGGACGCACCGCGCACGTTTGTTCCTGTGCGATCTGGGTACAGGTTGCTATCGAATGGTCGTGGGTTCAACGTGGATGCACTGTTGACAACCGATTCAGACACTGCTGTTCCACTCTCTGTCTCCCACACAGACATATGGAACGAGCTGGTGGAACAGATGCGTTCGGTTGTCCTGCTTTGCAAGAACGAGGCTCGTCTCGATCAATTGAGAGAGTGGGTCGTTCATCAGCGTTACCTGCTCCACCAGAGCCTCCGTACTGTCAAGGCATCTCTCCTCCCTTTACATCAGAGTCCTCAGATGGATGTTCTTCGTGGTCAAATAGAGGAGATCATGGACTGGTTGTTCCAGAACCAGAGTGTGGTGGAGTCGGATTCAGTGACGGCTTACCGTGTGCAGTTGCAGGTGGCTCGTGCAGACCTGAACAAGTTGATGGTGGAACAGAACAACCACCTCAACAATGATCCGTCTGTCGTTCGGATCAATGAGTCACTCAAGGATACAGATCGATTCCTGTCTACCCTCCAGTCAACCGAGTCCTCATCTTACCGTTCAGGAGATGTGCTTCGTGGGTTGGGTAATCGAGCCATGCGTGCGAACGAGGTTGCACCAATGGATGACGATCTCGACAGCAAACTGGAGTCGATCGTGTGGGAAGACTCGGTTTCCTCTGTCGCCACTCCTAAAATGGAGTGTCGCATCTGTTGTGATGTTGAGCATGTCTGTATCATTCTCCGGTACAATCCAGACGCAGAGTCGGATGCATACCAGGAGGCACTCGAGATCAATGGACGCGACTATGTCATGAATTGTCCATTGGCGTTTGGACGTGTCAACATGCGGTTCCTGTCTTCACAGGTGTATTGCAAGAACTGTTCTCTGTACCTCTGGGAGCACGGTAAGCTGGACACGTTCCGATCCAAGATCTCGGCCATCATGCCCGTTGCACCATGGTCATCCAAGTCGAATCGAGCGTTCTTTCGACAAGCCCTAGCCAACTCATTGGGTGGTGGTCGTGATCTCCCTCATTTGTTCCTGTTGTATTATGCACTGCTCGACTGTGCAGAGTCGAAGGAGTGGTCGAACGAGTACAAACCACTATTAACCTACACGTTCGATCAGATGATGGATCACGTGAGGTGTACGGACAACTTCACCGAGACAGGACGCAAGTGTTCGTTACGAGAAGCGTTTCACCATCTCCTTGGAATGCCCAAGATTCAGAGTTCCGTGGAGTTGATGCGCCAGCCGATTGAGAGTGTGTTTGTGATTGCACGTCACGGGCTGATCAATGTGTTGAATAAGGTAACTCCAATGAACGACAAGGAGAGGAAGGAGCTCATGGATTGTGTGCACCTGGTGTTTGTGGAGAGGTACATGAGACTGTTGATGGAACGCTATTGCACGTACGTCAAACCGAATGGAACGGCTGAGGAGAACTTGGTCAAGAACACCACTATAGTTCGTCAGTTGCTGGATGCACTCTATGAATGCACGGGTCTGGGTGTGCCTAAACACGGTAGTGGACGGATCGTTCGTGATATCAATGTCCATAGTGGAACGGTGTTTCGACACCCTGTTCTGGAGACGCTTATCCCATCATCGTACAAGGCAGTCATTGATCAGAATTGGACAAGGTTGTGGGAGCTGTTCAAACCCGCTTCTATCCCTGACCTCGTTCCGCCCGTCTCTCTCACACAACTGCTGTTTGCCATGGTGGGGTTGGAGTATCGACCATTGGAAGACATGTGGAAGAACTGCAGGTTTATATCCACCTCGTTCTTCGCTCACGTCCTCCGTGTTCGTGAGGATGTCATCATTCACAAACTCAACCAGAGTATGTTCAAGACATTACCAAAGGATATGAAAGACGTAGATCCTGTTGGTCTACACGATCAACTCAGTCATCAGTGCTTGCCCCCGTATGTGAGTCATTTGGGCACGTCCGTACTGAACTGTCTTTGTGGGTACTCATTCCTCGATACCACTCAACCGTTCGAATCGGTGAAGCAATTGATTGAGAGTGTCAAGGACGCAAGAGCACACCACTTTGAGCAGGTGTATGGTTCCGAATATCCCAGTGAATGTTCTTACCATGTCAGCATGTACAAGATAGTTATCTCGGTTGTTCAACAGACATATCCATGGATGGAGCGTACCAGTGCTCAGGTTGTCTGTTCCAACCAGCAACTCCGTGCTATGGTGGTCGAGGTGTTGTACAGACTGAATAAGGTGGGGTTGGGTGGTACCAAAGGCAACATATTCCGTTCGGATCTCGTGAGTAAAGTAGCCTGTGTCTTGATCGACTATATGCGGGTGTGGCAAGCACTTCCGATTCCCACAGGACAGGTAGAGGTGGATCGTACCATGCTGAGACAGCTCCGGAGTTGGGATTTTGAGGACAAGATCAAGGCTGAACTGCACGTTCAGGAGCTGACCTTACCCTTGTCAGGTGAGGTGCTAGAACGCGCCAGACAATGCGCCACCAGACCCTTGAGAGCGGATAGTGTGGACGCCGAGCTGAGCGCACCATTGACAACAGAGGAGATGATGCGTGTCTTACCCATGGAGCAGGTGAAGCAAGCACTGAAGGTGTGGTAAGAACACACAGAGAGGAGAAGACAATGAAGTAGTGGTAATGTTATCCAATGGTTGATATACAGTATACCCATACTCCAAGATGTCATCTACTTGTGCCTATTCGATCTTGTGTACGGCGTATCCTACCATGGTTGACATCTGGACGCACCACCTATTGTCATTCATCCTCCCATCCGAACGACATGTTCGAGCTTGGTTCATCAGTATTGTGCTCCAAGAGCTGTTGATGGTGAGAGAACTGAGAGACAGTGTCGATGATCAGCTGTTCTATGATCTCCACGATATACGAATCGTTTCGAAAAGACGACGTCCACACATGTTAGATGTGTCCAGTAACTCTCGTTACGAGTACTCCACTGATACGCGGTTTCTACAGGTGGAAATCTGGTGTTGGGTGTGGTCAGAGGGGTATGGTTTATACCACTCTGATTACGTGTCCATCCTGTTTGAAATTGTGCCGAGTGGATTCAGAGATCATCACAACAAGATATATGTCCAGCTCGGCATCCTACCAGACGAGATCAAACAGGATGACAACGGAAACGTCGTGTGTCTGATATGTCAACGCGAAAATGTAGCACGAAAATGCACCTTCAAAGTGCAAGGTCAGGACATCACGTTTCTAGCATGTCGTTCTCACATACAAAAGCTAGTGGAAGAGGGGGTGATCGGTGAGACGAACAAGATGTTATTCAAGGTGGAATTGTGTGTAGAGAAGAACGAAACAGATGTGCTGGAGGATACGGTATCTATTCGCGAGTCAATGTGTGAATAGAACGATTGCTATTCACACTGACAAACATGGGTGTATCAATCAGAGCACCTGTCGCTTCGCATGTGGTTCAGATTCATCATCATCGCGTTCGCGTTTGACACGTGTAGGAGATGTGTTGCGTTCGTCTGGGTCAATGAAGTAGTTTGCTAGACCCTCTTCCTCCTTGATATGCTGGACATGCATGTCCAGCTCTTGTTGTTCCTGTTGTCTGAGCAAATGACGATGGTACAACTGTCCAGCTGGCCAGGATGAGATGAGCTCGACTCTTGTATAGGGTGGGTCGAACTGGGTTGCTGGGTTGGATTGCAAATCGGCCTCTAAATCTAGGATGATAGTGTCCAGGCGTTCTACGAACGAATCCAACTGGGCTTGGGTGATGGACAACTTCCAGTATTGACCGATTCGTACGGTATCTAGGAGTTTTTGAAGATCGGATGATCTCATTTGCTTGAGTGTGTAGCCAATATGATTTGTGTCACCAGTGATTTGATGTGAAGATACAAACGGTCGTAACTGCGGACGAACCAATGGTTTACCCGTTTGTCTATTCACGAACTCCATCTTAGCATGCACACGACATGATCGTTCAGTTCTATCGATTGACCAGTAGAGAGGGGCTCTGGTGCAGGTGGAGTCACGACAACCTCGATTAACACGTGCGTGTATGTACTTCTGGTGTGAGACCAACTCGCTGTTAGATTTGAAAGTGTCTCCACATTGATTACAGGTATGCGGACGTTCATCACTGTGCTTATACTTCTCATGTGATGTCAAATGGTTCTTTGTTTTGAAAGTGTCTCCACATTGATTACAGGTATGCGGACGTTCATCACTATGTACCTGATTTCGATGAGAGATCAAATCACTCTTCATCTTGAACTTGTCAGTACATTGATCACACGAGTGAGGACGTTCATCACTATGCACATATTTCTGATGTGAGACCACTTCACCCTTTGTCTTGAATGTATTTCCACACTGACTACATGAATGAAGACGCTCCGAACTATGTGTCCGCTTCTGGTGTTGGATCAAGTCACCCTTCACCTTGAAGGTCTTAGTACATTGATCACACGAATACGGACACTCATCACCACTGTGTTTTCTGTTACCATGTGCTATCAATATTTTCTTTGTTTTGAACGCCTTTCCACATTGATCACAGGTATGCGAACGCTCGTCAGAACGCATATGATTGATCATCTTGACAATACAGACCAGTTGTATAGCACCCAGTGAACTTGACAAATGAATAATGGGCTCAATCAGTGACTTCGATCCACTCATACAAATGCACTCACGACTCCACCCACTCCAACGCATCTCTCAGTTCAATGTGATTTCGCTCTCTCTTCTGTCTCTTCCGGCATTTCTGTTCCTCGGTCATCCATTCATCCGCACCTGCATCCGTCCAGTCCCTATCTCCACCCCACAGCGATCTCATCTGAGTGAAATCTGGATCACTGTACCTATCCTGATCGAGCAATATTAACCGTTCACGGAACTCGCCGACCGTATCTGAGCTTCTGATCGCATCCAACAGTCGCTTGATCGCAACAGCGTGTTTGTAATACTGAGCAATCGGTATCGTCCAACACCAGACCTGTGGATACTTGGTGGCCAACTCTCCCAACCTGACCAACCGACTATACCCCTCTTGATCGCGTTTGCGGAAGAAGGGCAGGTGCTTCCACTCGTCACAGAAGGTGGGGAATGAGCGATCACGCTTGAGGTTCTTATCCATGAAATGCAGAATGCAGGCCTGTCCAACCCACCGATCCACAGACACGAGCGTCTCTGAATCAATGAACGCTGAAGTGATGCTCTCACTCAGTGATCCACCCTTGGCTATGGCTAGTTTGATAGCTTGTTCAGAATCACTCTGCTTCTGACAATCTGACCAATATTGTTCCATATCACGAATACGTTCGCGAATGATCGTCCTGTTCTCAGCTGTGCCACCACCAGTAAACCTCACTCGATTGTTTCTCCATAAACGCCAGACTTGGCTGTTGGCATACCGTATCTTACCCTCCTCTATTTCTTGATGGGTTCTCTTACGTTCGCCATCCAGATGAATAATGTCCTGATCCTTCCTCTTTGCCTCGTCGCTCTTGTCCTTCAACTCCTGTTCGACTCGTTGACGGTCTATCAGAATCTGCTCCCTAGCTTGCTCCTCGGCCTCCTGTTGGATCTCCGCTAGCTTAGCCTCGTGATCACGCTTGAGTCGTTCCTCCTGTTCCTTCTGAGCATTCTTCTCTTGCTCCACCATGTCCGTCTTCTGTTCGAGATCTGTCTGAACATCCAGTATATTCTGTTCCGCCTCCTGTACGATGGGAGAGTATTGCTGGTCAATCACCATGTGCTCCTGTTTGGATTCATGTTCTATCTCCTGTTCATGACGAGCCCTGATCGTATCCTGGACACGTTGTTTCTCCTGTTCATAATCTCTCTGTACATGGGTCAACTGCTTCTCTCTATCTTTCACCTGCAATTCGAGACGTTGGATGTCTCGTCTATACTCAGCCTCTGTTTCCTTCCACACCTGTTTGCCATGTGCACGAAGAGCGCGATGCTGACGATCCAGTTCTGCCGTTCTTGCACTGTGTTCATTGACATACTGGTTGAGTCGAGCAAGGTAGACGAGGCTGTTCTCATCTTTCATACCACTCAAGTGGGAGGCAAGCGTCTGTATCTCCTGTTCACTGTTACGCCAGTCTGTCCTGAGTTGCTCAATGTGATTGGAGAGGTCTCGTTCCTTGGTCTGTAAATCAACCAGGTTGGGAGTACTGGCTCCATTCGATTCACTGGTGTCATCAGCCTGTTCTTCCTTCCGTTCTGATTCAACCTGAATGGGAAGACCGGGGAAGTAGGACGCAAACCCTTCTAGTAAGTCATATCGATCACATGTATCTGACACCTGAGAGAGTGCGTGTTGAATGGCCTGAGTGATGTTCAGAGCCGTTTGGTGGGGATTGTCGATCACAAGCCAGGGGGAGTTTGTCATTCTATGAACAGGAATGAGGAGGTCAGTCTAGGAAGAGATGAGAGTATGGGATGAGAGCAATTAAGAATGAGTTTGAATTATGAATCGTGATGGATCACTTGATCACCACGAATGTCATTCTTCATGCATCCCACCCTGTTGCAAGTGCTGTTGTCCAGATGTCCTCAAGCCCACGACATCTGGACAACCCATATGTCCGCGTTCTTCATGCCCAGTAGGAAGCACATGGGTCGCGTGAAGGGCATTCTGATCCAAGAGTTGAAACGGTTTATCCCACCTTGGAGGTATGGCCGTCCATCTCGTCCCATATTACATGCTATCGTTCGACATCGAAGGGAGAGGTGGTATGCTCGGCTTCACCATGGTGCGCACAAGAAACCGTATGCAGACCAGCTCTCCCTCATGCAAACAATCATCGAACCTGAAGAATATCCAGAGTTGAATGTACAGGTCTACACGGTATGGAGAGCGGGGTGTCGGTTCACAGGTCTGCGTCCAGACTGGATGCGCGTATGTCCAGACATTGAACGATCATTACACAACAACTTCGCTCAACATTGTGACCAGAACGAGTTCAAACGCATGTGGAAGGAGAGAGTTGCTGGTGTGAGAGAGTATCGCAAGACTCAGCGTGCGAATACACATCTGTGGGGAGTCATGCTAAGGAAGACGCGGATTCACACGATGTGGCAGAACAATGGAGGCCACCTTCATCGCATGCCTACACACAACAAGTTCAGGGAGATTCTGATCACCCAGTCATCTGCATACGTAGTTCGGTTCTTGGTGTTGCTAATGCAGGTTAAGCAGGTTCGCATGTTGATGTACAGTGGGGTGGGTGTCACTCTGGATGTACTGGAACATGACTACCCAGAAGAGGCCGAACGAGCTAGACAGAGTTGTGTGGAGTACGTGGAACCGGTATTGACGGGTGAACCTCTGATCATGTTTGGGAGTTGGGATTGGTTGAGGCAGTTGGATGTGGATGGAGATAGGGTAGAATAGATTGACACATATGTCTCTGGATCCACCCAAACCCACCCTTATCCCAGTGTCATTCCTCATATGCATCTCATCCTACAGGTATTGTTGTCCAGATGTCCCGAAGCGTATGACATCTGGACAACCTACATGTCCGCGTTCTTTATGCCCAGTAGGAAGCACATGGGTCGCGTGAAGGGTATTCTGATCCAGGAGTTGAAACAGTTCCTCCCACCTTTGAAACATGGTGACACTGCTGGATGGATGATGGTGCATACCATCGCGGAACAACGTCGGCGACGCTGGTATGCTCGGCTTCATAATGGAGCTGTCCAGAAACGGTATACAGCCGAACTGCTTCAGATACAGGCCGACACGACTCTCTCCATGTTATATACGGCACTCGTTCCAAGTATCGATGTGGAACGAGTGCCGTATATAACATGGAGAGAGTCGTGTCGATTCACGGGTCTGCGTCCAGACTGGATGCGTGTGTGTCCTGAATTTGAACGAGCATTACATAGTGAGTTCGATCAGCCTCGTTACCAGGAGCAATTCAAACGCAAGTGGAAGGAGAAAGTTGGTAGTGCGAAAGCATACCGCAATGCAGTACGTGTTCACAAACATATGATGCATGCCATAGGTGTTAACACATGTGTTCAAACGATGTGGCTGAACAATGGAGGCCACCTCCATCGCATGCCACCATATAGGTTTGGAGACATGCTGTTTCACCAGTTCTCTGCGTATGTCGCTCGGTTTCTGGTATTGCTGATGCAGATCAAACGGTTTCGCGTGTTGGCCTATGACGAGGGTTATTTGTCCACATTGAAGGAACTGGAACGGGATTACCCAGAGCAGTCAGAACGGGCTAGACACACTTGTGTGGGATATGTGGAACCAGTAGTGTCCGAGCCTCCTCTAGCCAGGTTTAACTTCAAGATGAGTGAGGAGGCGTGGGGTCGGTTGGATCTGGATTGATCTATACTGGTGACGGCATATAAAAAGTCACAGAGTCACAGTGCCGATGTCACGAAGACGTTCTCTTCGTGAATTGGTTGAACCACCAGCACAACGACCGCGTATCCGAGATCGTGATGAAGTACAGGAGACACGTATGCTCAATGTGATCAACACCGCTTCTCAATCACACCCACTCTACGAACCCAATTTGCTGGATCAGATTCGCTCGTTCTTTCGAAGAATACCCGAATTTGACACAGACTCTGGAAAGACATGTTTGTTCAACCAAAGCCCCGAATACATCAAATATTGTGCAGAACATCTCCCTGTGTGGATCAACAGCCTTCTGAACCAGAAGCAGTTGTACATCTCACTACCTGATTCAACAGAACCACCTCTGCCTATTCGTGGATGGCAGGTGGATGTGGGTCAAGTAGGATCTTTGTTGCCCTTGAGTAGACAACCATTGGACATTCCATATTCCAAGTACTCTGTACGGATACGATATCGTAACGATCGAATCACGAGTGAACTAGCAGGAGTCAATCAGAGAACATTGACACGTCGAAAGATATCCAACAAGGATGCTCAGGTGAAATTAACCAACTTGTTGAGAGACACCACGCAACCACTGGTGCAGTTCAGGATGACACTCGATCTACCCACCAACCGAGCTGAATGGTTTGAACACTCTTTCAAACCGGTGAATCTCACCACGGCAAGCGGAAGAAAGATTTTACCACTGACCACGTACGACATCGGTGTGATCCATACACGTTCCGGAGAACGAAAACTAGGACTATTCACGGTATTGGGTGTACATAATGGCGTGTTACGGAGTATTGGTAATTCGGATATCGATTTCATCTTTACACAATCAATGGAATGGCCAGTGTGAGGTGTGATTCAGAGGATCCAGATCTCAAACCTGGATTCACCATGCATCTCAATCTACGAATGCTGTTGTCCAGATGTCCCCAAGCCCACGACATCTGGACAACCAATATGCCTGCAATGTTCATGCCTAGTCAGAAGCACACAGGTCGCTTGAAAGGTATGATGATCCAGGAATTACAACGGTATATCCATTCAGGTATCGTGATGTTACACATGATCGCTCGTAACCGCAGGAAACGCTGGTATGCTCGCCTACACAATGGTGCAATGAAGAGACGGTATGCATCAGGCATACATATGTTACAAGGTGATTCTTCACCCCTCCCGTATCCTGCACCCCCTTATGATACATACGAACGTTATGTGTATATGGTATGGAGGAACTCATGTCTGTTCAGAGGTCTGCGTCCAGATTGGATGCGTGTGTGTCCTGATCGCGAACAAGCGCTGTACAACGAGTTCAATCAACCTCACTATCTGGAACGATTCAAACTCCTGTGGAAAGACAAGGTGGCTCGTATAAGAGAGCACCGACAGCAGTGTAAGTATGGGGAGTGGAAACGAGATAACGATCGGATCCAGACAATATGGATCGCGAACGGAGGACACATTCATCGCATGCCTGCACATAGGTGGTGTAAGAGGATGCTGACCGAGTGTTGGGGGTTGGAGCGTGAGTACGTCGCTCGGTTCTTGGTGTTGCTGATGCAGGGGAAGCAGTTTCGACAAGACATGTATATGTATCGTCCACGGCGTTTCGACTCCATATACGAGTTGGAAGAGGCCTATCCAGACGTGTCGAAGCAGGCCAAGCGGAGCTGGATTCATGTGAAATAGATTTGTGCTTATGATCTCGTTCGCACACCACGTAATCGATACACGGACTTGTCAGTTCCCGTTTGGCAGTGATCGGCGCTCACGAGTTCACCAAACACCGTATAACCGTACGATGCACTGAACGGGAGTCTCAGTGGCCGTCCGTTCACCAATACGGGACGAATCTGGAACAGTAGAATGTCTGTCTGTTCGACCACATACTCCGCGTCCTTCCTGGGTACGAAGACAGTCAGATCACCCAGAGGCACCTTGATCAACTCTACAGACGTATCCACACGCCTCTCGCTGTCACACGGGAAAAACCGTGAGCTGTCATCAGAGAGGTAATGGGTGAACGCTGAACGCGTGTAGCAGACTGCACGATCTCCCCATCGGGTGTTACGGGTTGGTGGAGGAAGGAGAAATATGTTGTCTTCTGGACTCTCGTTGATGTAGTCTTGGAACAGCTGGGGATCGTCGCTCATTCGAAACACCGAGTCCGAGCATGTGAGCTGAGTCAGCTGAACATCCTCGGGTATATCATCTGCACTGGGTGCGCTCTCTACCTCACCTGCATCTCCCCAGTGCATCTCGGGTTGCCTTTGTGAGAACTCGCGCGTTCTCTGTGCTCGCATCTGTTGGCGCGCGTCTTCTTGTTCTCGTTCGATCTGCTGTAATTGTTCAGGTGTGAGCATATCCAGCTCTGCCTGTGTCCTCACCCTTCTAGTGTGGTTGGTTAGGTCGTCTCCCACCTCAACGTCCAGTTCCATGAACTCGTTCACTGTACAGATCACTATGGGCTCGGTCAAACGTTCACGTTGTGCGTTCATTAACGACACCGAGTAAACACTGGAACGGTTTGGGGTAGTCCAGATACCTGAGCTGGTGTCGTTATCTTGTTCGAGCAAGATGTAAACCTCTGGGAACCTATCTTCAATCAGGATGCACACATGGATGACCCGCGATAAGAACTTCTTCAGTGATGGCTTACTCCAATCGTGTTGCCTGGCCTCATTCACAGAACGCTCGAATCCCGCTCTCATCGAGTTCATAGATGCTGTGAACAGCTCCTTGATGTCGGCTGAGAATCCACGATCAACGTACTTGATCACACGTATCCAGGTACGCAACCACTCGATCGGGGATTGCGCCAGTCCGGTAGGAGTGAATGCAATCTGGTCGGTCAGAGAGCCGGTGGTGGAACCGAACCCCGCTCCATCCCAGTAGACCTGACAGATGTTGAGATCAAATTGACTGATCATCTCTTGAGCGCTCAGGGTCTCCCCATACAGCACCATAATCTGGATTTGTGCGCTGGATTGTTGGGAATGTCGGAATGTGTGGATCCACTTGACTTGATCTCTCAGTCTCCTGTATTCGGACTTGGGTCCAGCACTATGACGAACATGGTACCGGAATCCTGCATTCCACAGCAGGGGTGCGAACGGTTCGGCTGGATCCAACCACCTGGACAGATCTTGACAGACCCATATATCTATGTCGCCGTTTGACCACGATTCCGGTGGATGCACAAAGGTGGCACGCAATGGAGCACCTCCTGCGATGATGGCCTTGGTGGTCTGTAACACCGGACTTAGCTCATCCGGGTTAATTCCAATCGCTTGGAGCTCCCGTTGGAGATTCGCGACAGCCTGTGGACCTGAACTGACACGCTGTCTAGAGTCGTTGTCACGGTCTATACTGGATGAGGAGTTGCGATTGCCCATTCGGGAGAGCTGGTAGTAAGAGTGTTTTTAGTACTGGTGGCTCGGGTGTTTCGTCACAGCTTTCTGCAGGTATACAAGGACGGATCCAATCCACACGCCTCGTAATCATACTCGGTGGGTTTCACCAACCGGTTCAATTGCATCATCAGCCTAGAAACACCATTCCTCACGTCCTGTCTGGAATGCGCGTAAAGTTCGCTCGGAACATAGTCTGCCTTGATCACATGTGTTGGATTCTGAGATATACGAAGTGTCCATGCAGGTGGCAGTAAGACCTCGTGGTGCTTGGGCTCGACAGAGATGTTCTCCACAGCGAGAATCGGAGTGCCAACTGGAACGGTAAGATCCAGTACACAGCACGAGTTTGTGGTGAGGTTGTCTCCCCACCAGCTACCACTCCGGAAGGTGCGAGCTACGTCAAGATCTGCAGTAGCAGACATCACATTCGACCCAGACAGGCGCAGATCCGAGGGATTGTTCAAATACACACCCCTAAACAGGTGCAACGGACTGGTGAGTCGTGGTGCATGCAAGAAAATCCGGCGTAAGTTACGCTTGTCGTGCTCATCCTCGATTGGATGGATAAGCCGTTCACCTGTCGACTGTTCCTCATTATGGAAGGGTTCAGATGAAAGAGTCCATTTCCTCAACAGCAACTTGTCACGATCGTCCAACTGGTTCACGAAGTCGAGGGAGGCACGCAACGAGGGTGATGTGGACATGGTCTGCATGTTGACTTGTTTTTCTATCTGGAAGTAGTTGGACACACTTAGATCACACACCAGTGAGTGTGTGTGATCCACCCGTTCAGTAACAACATACAGCTCAGTTCAACCAAGGCCACACAGCTGGAAACGCGATCCCCACACTCGCTTGATCCACCATGATTACACCAGACCACCTGTCATGGAAGTAGTTGTGCGCTCCCGCATCCTCCCAGTTCGATTGTAGGTATTGTCTATCCCTCGCTCGTTCTGTGCGTAGTTTCTATGGCAAACTTGGTGAAAGAGAGGAACGCGAGTATACAGTGGCTGAATCATATCCAGAGACTGGAACCAGGTCGATTCTTGACGTGCTAAAAAGGAGAACCCCTAGCACTCTCTTCTCCCGTTATTCATGTTCTCGTTCTCCCGTCTGTGTAAGGTGGCATTGATGGGACTCGCATTGGTATGTTCTCCTCTCCTCAGCTCCTCTGTCCAAGCACAATCTAATTCCACCAACACCAGCAGTTCAATTGGGTTCTGTTTGCCCATCTCCAACAATGTCCCTACAGCGATCGGTTTTGTTCGGTTTGACACGTTCTATGACAACCCTACTTGGAACGCGTTAGAGAAGGCATCGTACGACCCCGTGCCTTACCAAGGTAACTATCAGATTTGCGATAACGTTGGATTTGCAGTCGGTTCATGGTACTGGGTAGAAGTGCAGGTGTATTACACCAATGATGCTGGTGCTCACGTGGTGTGGAACGACTCACATGTTCATATGTATTTCAACCCGTTCATTCCACGTGTGACAGTCGATTGGCTATCACCAGGTATTGACGTGTGGTGTTCAGATAGTGCTTGTTAGACATAGTCTATCGAAACCCAAGTAAACCTCAGCTCAATTCAGTTCAACCAAGGCCACACAGCTGGAAACGTGATCCCTATACTCGCTTGATCCACCATGATTACACCAGACCACTTGTCATGGAAGTGGTCGTGCGCTCTCCCATCCTCCCAATTAGCTTGTAGGTATTGTCTATCCCTTGTTCGTTCTGTGCGAAGTTTTCCTATGTTCTCAATGAACACCGGACAGTGCTCGTGCAGGTATCGCATCTGAGCGACCTTGTTCACTACAAAATCGAGTTCCATTCGTGGACGAGCGCCACGAATGTAGCGTTCACAGAGTACACTATCTTCTCGAATGACTAGTTTGAGTTCCTTCAATGCACGTTCTAGCTTTGTACGTCGTGTCATCGGGTTGTCGAGCTTGTTTTGGTAGACCAGTAGACGTTCCACATTGCCGTGTACGGATAGGCACAGACGAATGAGGTCAATCATCCGAAACAGCTTCATGACCTGACTCTTCCTGTGTGGATTGCGTTTGGTTTGGCATGGTGGGATCGTACTGATTCTGGCCACAGAGAGGGAGAACAGCCAGGTCGCATCTGTCTGTGTGATGGTTTGGAGTGGCTTGCTCATATGATAGATGCACCATGACAAATCCAGGGTGGTGTAGTGATGTACTACAGTAGATTTTGTCTTCGTTCGCAGTTTGGTCAACCCATCAGGGAATTCCAACTCCATGCGCTTCAACAGCAACTGCTTAATCAAGGTGTGTCGAGCTGATCCGAAGGACAGGATTAGCTGATCGATGTTGTTCCAGGGGAGGAAGCACAGGATAGTGAGGATCGAGTCATTGCATACAGAGGTGAGAGTGGACATCTGGTGGTGTGACTGCAGATCAGATCGCCTGGTACACGTCATGATGAGTAGCGTCTTCACCGTGGAAGTAGAAGACGCTACTCATCATGACCAAGATACTAACTGGATTGAAGTAGTGTGGAAGAGATGAGCAAGATTGTATTCTAGAATTAAGAACAAATAGACACAGATTCCGAACGAATAGAAGTTGCACCAAACCCATCCATGTCTAACCAATAATTGCCTCTCGACACTGTCGCAGTACTAGAGCGTGATACTCCTTGTGAAACGTGATATCAGCGATCATTTTGCCATCCACCTCGGTCGCACTGTAGAACATGTACTGAATCTCGTCACCATTTGGTTGCCAACGCTGGATGGTTTGGATCAAGGTGGATTCCCGGTCTGCCTTTGGCACAGACGCTCGGACTCCATTGACTTTGAAACCGTGTGGATTGTACCTGATAATGGAGATGGGAAGGTCGATTCGGCGTTCCGTTCGGAGGTATGTAATCAATCGCTGTTGACGAGCGAGTTCGCAACTGACAGCGTATGGTGTGTCGCAGTCCAGTTCATCGTCTTCCTCTGACTCATCCTCATCCTGGTCATCCTCATTGTCTGAATCATGGTCATCGAAGCTGAGGTCAGACATCAGGTTGGACAGACCGTGACAGTGCTCGTCTACTTCCAACACCAGTACAATGTTTGGCTTCGTGATGATCATGTCGAACTCGTGTTGCTTTGAAGCGTCACCATTCACCCCAGGTAGAGTGAATCTGACATTCCGCTCGATCTGTTCGGACATGCCGTTCAAGATCAACAGATCCCAGATCCGTTGTTCTTCGCGTTTGAAATACCTGGTAGTAACTCCTCCTTCATGTGTCTTGGCATGGCAATGGAAACTGGAAGGATAGTAGAATCCTGCACCACACCCCTCGACCGAACACACAAAGCGATAGGTTTTGGAATGCGCCTTGGCGTAATGCTCGTGCAGATGTTCCCGTCTCCTTGATAAATGACTGCATCCAGGATGAGGACATTTGTATGGCTGTTCGCCAGTATGTGTACGCATATGTATCTTCAGATTGCTACTGCTCCTGCACGCGTAGTTGCACCCATCGTGTGTACATTTGTATGGTTTCTCACCAGTGTGTGTACGTACATGTCTGTTTAGATCGCTACTGATCCCGCACGTGTAGTTGCACCCATCGTGTGTGCATTTGTATGGCTGTTCGCCAGTATGTGTACGCACGTGTATCTTTAGATTGCCACTGGTCTTACATGCAAATTTGCACCCATCGTGTGTGCATTTGTATGGTTTCTCACCAGTGTGTGTACGTATATGCCTCTTCAGACCGCTATTGCTCTTACACGCATATTTGCACCCATCGTGTGCGCATTTGAAGCGCTTCTCGTCAAGGTGGGTGGACGCATGCGACTCCACGGCTGGTTCGATGGAGCAGGGCATCTTGGAGTCATCTACTGAACATTGCACTGGTGGTTCCATGGATCAATCGATGAAGTGGAATGAGATATGTGTGGACAGTATAGGAGGTGGTTCGAGCTTATGTTGGACTTGTCGTGCATCTCATCTTGGAAGTGTGGATGGCCAAGTGTCATGAAGCCTGGAAGAACTAGATACTATCGTTCTTCATGTCAAGTGGAAAGTACACAGGTCGTTCGAAGGGCATTCTACTCCATGGGTTGACAAGGACGTTTGCTTTGCGTTGTTGTTCGTGTAGAAGCTGTGCTTAATCATGGCGCCGAAGGTATGCTCAACTGTATCATGGTGCATGTGAGGATCAGTATTGAAGCTACTGAATGCATCCGAGCCTGATGATCTCAGTGTAGGTGAGACTCGAACTAGCTAGTTATATGCTTTGGCGGGGATGGATGGTGTCTGTTCACAGGTTGCCGTCTCGAGTGTGTCTTGAATTGGAATGCTCATTGTATACCGAGATCACAGGAATGAATTCAAGTGCGTCTGGAGAAGCCATCGGGTGATGCACCATGCGAGACCACATGAATTATCATCATTCACAACCCATATATTCTAATCGTGTCTCTGCGTTTAGATATGTCGTGGTCAGATCTAGATCGATTCACTCAGTGGGCCGGTATAGCGAGCATCGTATCGTTACTATCGTCATTTTGGAACGCGTATTTTCCAGGCTGGCAATCGGGATTGATAGCGTTTGGAGTTTGTCTGACAGCTACTATCGTGCTTTATATAGTCAACCTGGTCAAACGACGTTCTCGTCCAGACCTTCTTGATGAACCTCTTCTGTTCGAGAACGATCCAGAGGAGGGGCTGGTTCTATGTCAAGATAGACTGCCTCCGTGTCGTTCAGTGTATAGAATGGAGGATGCTATTCACCTCGAGGAATCCTATTATAATTTGAGTAGCGCTTGGCCAGTTTTGAAGATGGAACGAATTGTGTGGTGGTGGAGAATGGCGCATGTGTCCCTCCATGCGATGGTCATGATGGATAAATTGTCAACACAGATTCGCCAAGGTGGTCACAATTGGCCAGGTGAACTTTGGTTCGTCACACGCGTGAGAACAGCTCTAACTGTAGACAACCGCGAGTATAGTGGTGTGATTCTGTGTCTACCGTCAGACCAAAACAGGATTTTTGTAGACATCAAGAGATGTGTTGACGGAGCTAGTCTTGGGAATGAACACATACTAGTCAGACCCACCGTTCGAATGGTCGATCGCAATCACATCGACGAAGTGAAGATCGTACATTGCAAGCAGTTGTTGAGAGTACTGTATGCCGTTGGATCACTGCAACCGGCGAATGGACTGAAATATACGCTTGACAAAGCTCACCTCAAACTCACACTGTTGAAGGATCTTACACAACGTGGTGGTCAAGAATTTGAACAGGTATTCCCTAACGGAATGGATGGACAACAGCTAGCCAGATGGACAATGATCATCAATTCCGTGTCACGTTCGACAGGAAGTAATCTTGCCGCCGATATGCTGATCGACACCGTGGCGCTGGATAGATACGAATGGATCGTGCTTTGGTTGTTCACGTTAAACTCGTCTCCATTGCCTCGAGTCCCAGTGTATCTTGGCTGTCTGGGTTACTGCGAAGATCTCTTACGAAGCCACATCATTGTTCCGATACAGTGTTTGTCGGACGATGAGAGACGAACCAGAGCTGACGTGTTGCTCAGACTTGGACAACAACAATTCCCGGAGTTCATGGTGCAGTTGACATACCTTGCAGATAATCTGACGAGCAGAGGCATCAGGGGCGGTGGTGAAGCCGAGACGTCGATCAGAGCGATCCTCGAGCATGAATCAATCGTTCAGGCGTTGATGAATGAGTTCGATCTGCAGTTCCTATTTGACTTGTTCTGATCACGTCCGCAATCAACCACGTGCACACCTGAACACCAAGTGTCACCATCTACAGTAAATTGATCACCCGAGACCCGTACAAGACAGACATCACGGGTTATACATTCAGATTTCTTAATGTATAACCCGTGATGTCAGCACATAGATCTACTCTTCCTTACTCGTTCCTGCTTTCGAGTTCACGTTCCTCCAGATTGGCCAAGATATGTGTCACTCCAGTTGTAGGTGAGAGAGGAGTGAAACTCGTACTAGTGTATGCTTCATCTGAATCGTTATGCAAATTGACAGCACATAGAAATGGATGTCAAAATATATTGCTTCGTCATAGACCAGACTCCAGACTACACCTATGTACCTAATCTTCAACGACACACCCTGCAATGCCATAACCCATCCCCACCCAACCGCTTCCTGGGTTGATCAATGAAGCTCGACAGCATCTGACGCGTCTCATGACCACCCTCTCGGCACACCACCCTCACGAGTGTCTTGTTAATCGTCTGTTGCACGTCACCAACCACTGTTGCCTGACTCTCACGTATGCCTATCTTACTCAGCGCATCGAATATCAGCTTCTTCTGCCGTTCTGGTTCACACTGATTACATGGGTGTGCATACTTCTCTGCGTTCACAGACCATCGTCCAGTACCAAGTATGTGTTGTTCACTCTGATATGCAAGCACGTACAATACAGCAAATGTTACCTTGGAAACAGTGAAGCGGTGGTCTGTGAACGCAGAGAAGTATGCACACCCATGTAATCAGTGTGAACCAGAACGGCAGAAGAAGCTGATATTCGATGCGCTGAGTAAGATAGGCATACATGAAGAGTGCTTATCGAGCAATTGAGCAATTGTTGCTCGATCTAGGCGTGTTGTTATACTGACGAGTGGAATGTATGGTGTTCAGGTGCGTTCACATGTCGTTCAAGCTCTTCTCTCCTAAAAGGCGTGGCGTCGTGTTGAATCAGTAACGAGTATTAGCCATGATGAAGACCACATACCTACCATTTGAAGAATGAAGATTGGGAATCACCCTAATAACCACATATGATCAGGGTGATTCCCAATCTTCATTCTTCAACCGTATCCCCCTCATGATCTGCTCCTCCTATCATGTCTGCCAATTCATCTGATCGTACATGTTGGATACGTCCTGCTCAAAGCGTTGCGGTGTCGTTATTCGGTCGAGGAGCGGATGTGGTCGCTCAATTGAATGCACTAAACCTATCTCTTCCTCTTGGAATAAATCCACCGAAGACTCAGACTCAACCATTCTCACTGATTTGTCCACTGGGACATCAAACGGACAACTGCAAGTTGGTATCTGTGAAGGAGTGGGCAAAGGGTCGGGTTCAACGCCTACCATGTGATAGATGTTACGCCTGGGTTCCCATGGAGCGCGATTTGATGAATGCAGGCATTGCACGAGATGCCATTACTCTCAAGGGTCGAACTGTGTGTGGTGATCGTCAGACCACAGAGGCAACCGTGATATGTCCATCGGGTCATCAAACGAGTATGGCTGTGATGAGATTCCTGAATGCACCTCATCCATGGCAATGTCCTGCTTGTGTCAAACTTGGTCGACAGATCTAACGCTGTTCATCTATAACCACACACAAGGAAGAGACCTACGTGGTCTCACACCCGCACTGCATTCATCACTGCTTCACAGATGTTGTTCACAGCATTCTCCCTAGGTGTCAACTGGGAGGTGATCAGTTTCATAGATCGACCCGCTTCGAACCACTCACTTTTCTTCAAACGTCTCAGGTGAATCAACAGTGCGTCCTTCCCCTCCTTGCCCAGTTCCAACAACCGATCCCGAACGGCTTGATGAACTGGATCCAGCTCGACCTGCATCCGATTGGCTACTGCGACTTCCTGTTTGACTAGCACCTGCAAATTGTCCAACGAATACCCTGTTCCAGTCCAGTTCGTGGTGGCTGACTTGTTAGCTAGGAGCTCGTGTCCATGCACTTTGAACGCGTTGGCCATCAACACACTCAATGCTGGTTTGAGCTCCTTACCATTCATGTCCTTCACCAGTACCCAAGGAGCTCGGCCTGCTGTACGTAGACGAATGGATGCATGGGTGTGAGAGTTGCGAACCCGACCATCTCGATTCACATCCACAAACCAAGGTTCACCCGTGCTCTTCCAGCCGTCATCAGAGACAGTGATTGTGTCTGATCCATCTGAACCATCCACTTTCATCTCAGTATCCGTGGATGGACTGGTTTGATCCACCAGTTCCATCTCACCAAACTTCATCTCTCGTTGCACCACACCCACCACACCTGATTCCACACTCTCCTTGGCGTACTCTTCTCGAACCGGTGGATACTCAGTTGACAGGTATATGTCTTGAGACAGTACAGCAAGCTGGTTGCGTGACGTCTCGTTCATTTTGGTGTACCCCACGTACACAATCGAGGCTTTCTTCACATCCACCACACTGACATATGCACGACACTTGGCTTGCACGCGACGAAGTTCATCCGGTCGTGGACTACCAGGCTTGACTTCAATCAGCCACCGTTCACTCTTGACTACAATGTCCGGGAACGCATATGACATCGTTCCATCCTCACGTTTCATGATGACATGGTGTTCCTTGGCGACTTGTATACCCCAGACCAAATCGTCCAGCTTCTTCCCACGTTCGAGCAACCACTCGATCACAATACCTTCGTAACCCTGGATATCAATGGTACGACCCAGCCTTGTCAGAGTGTATGGTTTAGACGAGCTGGCAGACAACGAATTGAGCAACGAGTTCAAACGATGCGATGTGCAGTGCGTGCAACCTACCCAGTCGTGTGAGCGTATTTCATCTGCGGTGGTCTTGAGAATGGCTACACATGTTGAGCATTGGATGTCGATATGGCCGTTGTTGTACATCTTGACCACACTGAACCCTCGCGTCTTAGCAATCCGAGCAATTTCATCCACAGCTGAGAGGTGTCTCTCGTCCTTAGTACAAAAGACACAATGCCAATGACCATCACTGTCCGTCCGTTTCCTCACCTGATCCATGAATGAGTTGATCGATTGTTCAGTGAGATGCCTGTTTGCACATGTCACTCTGATAGTGGTGTTCAAATCAATTACGGTTCGCTGATCTCGAAGCTCTCCAACCATCTCCTTCTTGATTCCAATGTCCTGAAGACGCTCGAGCATATTGTGCCAGACATCGTTCTTGGCACACGTGCTACATGGATGTCTGTCAATCATTTTGGTGTACCACTGCTTCACGTTAACAACACACTGATCAGGCGTCTTGTGTCCAAGCTTGCACACCAAGGTGAATCGCTGAGTTTGCGTTCGAATAGGTAGGTTCCCATCACTTGACATACCAAGCGATTGTAAATCCTGCAAGTGATTGGAATTGCGAGCAAACAGTTTGACACTGACGTTTGGTGTGGTGTCAACAGCCTTCATCTCACCATCCTCCTGTTGAGCCAACTCTCTAAGCCGAGTGGCGTGACAGGATGCCACCCGGCATCGAAACTCTCGTGACACACGTTCTCGGTTTTGAGGAGTGGCGATCATCACATCCTCACAGCGCAGACACTTGGTGGTCAGTTGCTTGAGCTGACCGACCTGACCATCTTTGGGTGGAATCATACGTAAACCCGATCTCCAACAAATCCGTGCCAACTCAAATGTGTTCATAGGTGGTCTCTTGGATGGATTTGGACCCGCACATGCAGAACGTCGAGAGCACTTCTCATCAGGAGACAAGCAATACTTGCCATCGCACCCCAATTGTCGGTATGTGACACACTGTCTGTAACCACACCCTGGACATGGGAAGACAATGCGATCATTGGCGAACGGTGTATCCAACTCCATCGCAGTGTATGCAACCGTTCTCTGGTAGTTCTCAATGTCCTCCCAGGATTCGGCTGTGACGAATGGCAGTTCCTTGACCATGATAACACAGTTTGCAGGCATTGGCTTGTTCAGTGCGGTATACCATTTACTCACCGCATTGATCATAGTACGGAGGGATACGTTGGTATTGGCAGTCATAGTGCTGATAGAGTGACAGGAACTTGGTTGAGAATAGTGCTTTGAATTATGAGACTGATTTGGGAAACTCGATGTGATGTGCAACTGGGAGTCCAAAAGAGACAGCTTCTGCTGACTGATCAGATTACACTACGATTCCCACCCTCATATCTTGAATGTGCTGTGTCAATTTCTGTATTGTCAGAGACATACAGAAATACAATGTGGAATATGCCACGAGAAACCCAATGGGACACACTTAGATGACAGGGAAACCCAATGCGCCTCCGGAAACTCTCACTAAGTTCCAGTTACAGGCAACTAATACCCAGACGAACGTTTGAGTCAACCCCGCACCCATAGCAGTCAACCCATTGGCCGTAGAAGGATTGGTCAATGTTCCGGTCGATGCACTGGACACTTGGAGAGCATTGGAGGGTGTCACCTGGATGCTCACGTTGGTCAACTTACCGTAGTTGGTGGAACCCATGGGGTTCATGGACATGATATCCAAGGTGTACGAGTACAAGTGATACCCAGTCTCACGTGGGATGGCCACAGCCCTGTAGTAGGGTTGTACCAAGGAGAAGTAGTCGCTTCCCATATTGGTCAACCTGTTCGTTGACTCGTACAACAGACTGATGGACTGGATGGGGTCATCAGCCAGGTCAGGAGAGAAGATGATACCGGTAGGAGATACCACAGGTGAGGCGGCAGTGTAGTTCGCCCACTCGGCAGGGTTGGTGGAGTTCCTGATGGCGAACATGAGGGTCTTGATGGCATGAGACAACCTGATGTCGAAGGAGACGCTGGACTGAGATCCATTGAACGACTGGGGAGGAGCAGTCTGGACTTGCTCAATCAAGATATCACGAGGAGCCTGACCCATACGAGTACGCTCGACGTTGGAGACGAGTGCATACTCAGCCCAGACATCGCATGCGACGAGGGAGGGTGCTGAACCCACCAAGTCGGTGATTTGAGCGGCAGTGGACACCTGAGTGGTGACATTGTCGAGGATGAGGAGTTCAGTCCAGTCACGCATGTTAAAATTAATGAGGATCTGATTGTATGGTAATGCCGCGGTGGGCAGGGCAACACCGGAATCACGGAAGAAGCAGAAGGGCAAGGGGAGATTCAGGGTGGCTTGAGGGAGGGAGGTTACAGGGGATGTGGCACCAGCACCGACAGGGTTGAACAGGGTGTCCACGTTACCAATCATGTTCTGGTATCCGTTGATCTTACCAGCGGGGATTTGGAACTGGGACATGTAATCCAGGTAATAGTTGTCAAACCTCATGGCACAGAGATCATTGAACGTAATCGATGCTTCCCTGATCAAAGAGTGCATCAAGTTCCTTGTCCATCTGAGAGAACCAGATGAACCGAACCTGTTGCCTGTCACGTTCAAGGTGACAGCGGGGATGGTGATACGGAGGAAAGCGGCGACCATGTAATCACCAGCACGGGAGACGGAAGCAGACCACTGTTGTCCGAAGTTTGCCATACCACTGTTCTTTTGGAGCGTAACCGGCACAACCGAGAACCAGGATGACTTGACCACCTTGCGGACAAAATAGGATACTGAGCCTGAACCTCCGTACAAATATTTCTCTATTTCGTCGAACGTCTACTGACCCAGCTCTACGTGTGCATAACACACGGTTCTATCGAGCCGAGCCTTACCGTGCTCTCTGAATCATTTCCTATTCAGGTCATCGCACTTCATGAGCTCCACAGCAATCCGAATGAACAAACCACGAGGGTTCATCCACTCATCCTGGAATCACTGCTTTCTCTCACAAACACTCTCGCGAGTGGGGTTGGACTATACCTTAGGCAGGATGAAGGTCAGTTCTGGCTGTGATGCCCCAGAACAACTCTTATCCCACCCAACGCCTTCTAGTCTCTGCACCTTCCACCCAGACCGAACAGATGAATTGTTCAGTTCGATCTGGGTGGCTTGGCTCAGGATAACGTCTGTTCACACGCTTGTACCGATACCTCGGGGTTTTCCCTCGAGCCAGTGAGACATTACTATCTCACCTTCGGACGCTGAACGTCTCTTGACGCTTCCCCTGAGTTTGACGTTGTTGCAACCAGGATGGTTACTAGCATTGCTTTAGCCCGATGGGTGGTCGGAGCAGATGCTGTCTGGCGACATTCAGTTTGCCAGGTCGATGAACCCTGAGGTCATGTTACTCGACATTGACTACCTTGCTCGAACGGACATTTGCTTCCGTCGTCATCGCTATCCCTGCTCTCGTGGTAATCCGAATCGAACGATTGACTCGATCCTCCATGGAATCACCACTTACAACAGGAACACCCTTTCGGGTGGGTTTAGACTTTACCTTATGCAAGCAAGAGAGCAGAGCACACAGAGACACGTGTGTATGCTCTGCTCTCTTGTTCGCCCAACGCCATCAAGTCGTTGCACCTTCAACTGAACGTGTGAGTTCAGTCGCTTGGTTCAGGATCATCCAATCTTCCACACTTGTACCGATACCCCAAGGTTTTCCCATGGGCCAGCAAGGTGTCACCACCCTGCCTTCGGATGTGGAGCTACTAAGGACTTTCCCTGAGTTTGACGTTGTTGCCGCCATGGTAGCGACTAGCATGCTCATTTCTCCCTGATTGGCATAGCGGGTGAGCACACTCTTACGGCCTGAAGTACATGAACAGTTAAGCCGTAGTAGAGGACATGGTGTGTTAGGAGTGTGGAAGTAAGGGAGAAGCGACGGGTTCGAAAGGGTGCTTTTTAAGCTTGTACATGTACCCGTTCATTGAGTATGTCGCCGTGGTCTGAGCATTCACTTGCGTGGATGAATAACAATTGATTGGAAGAACATTCTTCCAATCCACTTCACGAGCTTTTGTTCCACAGTAGACAGGTGAAGTCTGGATTATCATATCCCACACCAGTCTCTTTTGGGAGACCAGGTTCACACCTCAAACTTACATTCCCCTGTTCTGTTCAATCAGACAGATGTCTGTTCACACCAGCATGAGTTCCAGTTTTCAGCAGTGGATGACAGACCATGAGGACACATGTGAATGGAGGATGCTCAAGTCAGATGAACAAGGCTTCACACCCACCCTGTACCGCGTTCCAAGATGGTACAAGACGAACGTCCCCGTGATCAACCGCGTATGCGGACATCGTAGAGAAATGCGACCATCCAACATCCTGGGTGGAGCAGGATGTAAATTGTGCTTTGACGACCGCGCCACGAAGTTCGCTGAGTGGATGACTCAGAACATCAATGTGGTGTGGTGGAACTGTCTAGAAACGACTGACTCCGAATACGTACCCGACATGTATGCAGTGACGGCTACCAGTAGCAGACATCGCATCATAGTAGTGTGTCGGCAAAACAATCACAGGATCACCATCACACCGAGTAATCTCACAGTTCAACTTCATCGATGTCGTGAATGCAGGAGCAGACAAGCACATGTCCAGACGGTGATGGATGCTCGTACAGAAACCAGTACACCACATCTCACAGAGAAAGGTGATGCACATGAAATTGGTATTGTACACGCACTACATCAGTCCAATTGTACAGTCACACGTGTAGGACAGGCGCTCAATAAGATCGACATCTTGTTCACCAAACCACACGACCCAACAGGAGTTATCTATGGCATCCAAGCCAAGACGGTCACCATCAAGGAACGTGAACAAACTGTGTCTGTCAAGGACTACCCTGATTCACTGATTATGTACCTCACCGTACTGGTTCCCAACTCACCCAGTCGTTGGGTGGTCGCGTTTATCAAGGACATCCGTTCCACTCCAACACAACGCGCCATCAATGTGTCGCTCAGTCCAACCGCTAATGCACACAAGTACATGTTCGACACGGAAGAGCAGGCTATCCAGGCTGTGATCCGATTAACCGAGAAATCACTCGCGATCACACGTACCATCTTCCTCGAGTCGATGTACAAGACACATCGATTGGAACTACTGGGTTATGTGTACCTATCAGACTATCTGCTCAAACGTGGCTTGCACCTGCTCCCGGCTCGTTCTCATGCGTCTCACCACGACACCACAGTGAACGGACTGCGTATTCAGAATAAGATCACGTCTACAGCGGTCACCAGGAATCCAGTGTGGACAGCCTCCTGTCACAAGAAGATTGGCGTACATAAGGAGACATCCAAAGACACATTCGTTCCGTATGACAAGGGTGATTGGGATTGGTTGGTTGTAGTAGCTGTTGAACCATTGACCAGTGAAGATCCGTACCATATCAAGCCTCTCCACATCTGGTGGATCTCAAACGAAACTGCGTGTAAGCAGGGGTTGATCAAGACTGACGTTCATAAGGGTCTGGAGTCATTGAAAGTGGGTGTATCCAACCAGTCTCGCTCGCGTAAACCCACAGGTAGACGGCTAATCGATGGAGTAGATGATCCCCAATTCACCAAATGTGTGGATGAGCAGGGCTTCCAAGCGTTTCACAGAGACACACAGGGTCGTGAGGTGGATGAAGGCGTGGACATTGAGAAGCCAGTGTTGCTCGAACGGTTATTGCGTGAGGATAGTCTCTGAAACATGTGTCATACAAACCATACCTCTGTCACTCGATACCATCTTTCTCTGTGGTGAGCGAGCCGACTGTGCCTGGGTTGGGATAGTTCTCCTCAAACCTACTCCACGCTCGTTGACACTCAAGACAATCATCGTCATTTGCTTGGCATGACCCCCCACCCCTGTCTGTAGGTAGATGCTGTGTGATCTGATTGCATTTCAAGAGCTTGGAAATCTGGTTGACTAGATGACTAGACACAAGGTGTAGACATGAGATTCACTTCTCATGCGCTTGGATTCAATCCTGTCCTTATTCATTCTACTCCACTTCGTACCTAACCATGAATCAGAACTCCGTTACATCCACACCAACATCATCCCTACCGCTCACCGTTCAACCCAAACCTGGATTCAGTATAGTAGCTCGTTCGGCCAAGCCGTCTGCACCCCTCACTGAATCTGTTCAACCCGTTCAATCCACTCCACCACCTGTTCAAGTCCCTCCACCATCCACTGAGCCTCCCAAACCCATGGTGACGGTCGAATCGGTCAATGCTATCATCTCGAACATGTTTGAAACCTTGTCTCACCTTCGAACCGATACGCGCACTGGGGTGGACAAGGTGCATGCTCACCTGCAACAGTCCAGTGATGCGCGTGCGACACTACAGACCTCTGTTGACACGCTGGCTAAGAATGTCAAGGCTATTCTTGGCCATACCTCTACCTTGTCTCACAGGCTGGATGTCATCGAAGCGTCTCTCAACTCCCTCAGTGACACAGTCAGTAAGCGGACAGACAGCTCCAATTCCAGTGTTGCACCTGAACCATCTCAAACGCAGTCTTCTGATACCGAGGCCGAGTTCGAAGACAAGCTCCGTCAACACATCCATGCGTTTGCCGATGCAACGATTGAATTGCACCTCAATTCCACTCTGGAGAAGGGTAACATTCTCAAGAGCTGGAACTCGTGGTTCCCCGACGAGACCCACATCTTCCACATTGATGCTGATCACTCGGGTTTATTCCACAAGCTCTTAAGCGAACGGATTGGACAGGCTCTGATGGATGGATCCGGTCGGAAGAGACGGTATCAGCAGGTACGGTGGAAGCTAGGTGTGTGTGAGGAGACAATTGCCAAGGCTCTAGGTGTCAAACGTAGGGTATCACAGGATGGTGCAGAGGATGCAGATGACACAGAGGACGAAGAGCCAGTGGTCAAGCGTGTCAAGAGGACTCGTGGGTATTCTGGTCAGCTGTCTGCGGATGAGGTGCTTCGCTTGAGGCAGTTACTGGGTAGTTGAGGAGGGGTGATTCTGTAGAAACTCAATACTCAGACAGGCGCATTCTCCATTGACTTGGATCGAATCCTGTCCTATATAGCACTCTACACTTCGTTCAATACACACCCTTCCCCATGAGTCAGACATCAGCCTCTGTTCCATCTTCCCTGTGTTCAACCAATCAATCTACACCCGTATTCAGTGTAGTAACTCATACGACTTCACCTATCATTCGAACGGATTCATCTCACAGGCAACTCCTGTTTGACAAACTAACCAAGAACGTCAAGGCTGTTCTCAGTCCGGGTGGCAGAGGATGGTTGACATGACAATACAGAAGAGGAAGAACCAGTGTTAAGAAGAGTCGGGATCGAGTGTATCAACTGAGTTGTGGAACATCTATAGAACACTTTGGTGAGTGACCACCACATACGCACCTGTAATTCACACTGTTCTATGCGACTGATTGTACAACGTTTTCAACTTGTCCATAAAGTACCAATTGGGTTGAACAATGGAACGCTTTTGCCTTAGATTCCTCAGTGCAGTGTCGACCGTTAATTTATCATTGTTGAACAACCAGTAATCGAGCACACACGTTGCGCTCCTCGAACGTCCGAGTTGACAGTGAATCACAATGACATTGGTCACGGATGAGCTATGGATACGTTTCATGAGTGTGCGCACCTGACCCAATACGTCCAACAACCTCGCGTCCTCCCTATCCTGCAGTATGAACAAGTGGTGAACGATCTTTTGATCACTCAGGTTGTTCACCCACACCGTGCCGGGTAGTTCGGATGGATCCAACACACTAAGGACATGCGATACACCTCTCCGAGTCAGCTCTGGGACATGTATCACTCCATCCAACCCGGTCAAGAACAACCGGTCACTCACTAGGCTCAATGCATTATACTCATCCAATCCTGTCTGGGTGGTGAACTTCGATATAGAACGAAGGGTGCTCATCGTGTGATACTGAGCAGTCGTTCATTTTGATTCTACGCTACCATCTCCAGTTTAGTTGTGAATCATCTATAGAACTCAGTATAAGACTCACCACTCACTCAGTACGTGTAATCATACACCCATGAACCCCATTTGAACGCTCTGTACAGCGATGGATCACCTTGGTTCTTCTGTGTCTTGATGTACTGTCTAGGCCACACTCTGTAGAACCGCCAGCGGAAACAACCGTCACTGTCATCCACCCACCATGTGTTCACATCGAACAACAGCAGATTTGTACGCTGGGTGGAGATCACGTGCTTATTAATCTCCTCCACTCGAGTCGGTAACAACAGGTTCCTCGTCACTACAAAACCCGCCAGCGCTTTCCAGGCAATGTGTATGGTCATGGTGAAGCCAGCGAAGGTGGATGAATGGAGAATGTGAAGTGGAATCATCTAGTAATACAGGTGGAGTTGTTATGCCTTGTCTATTCAGATATCACACGTGTCATGTCTACGACAACTTGTAACGTCTCCCCGCTGGTCGTTGATATCCATCTCCAAACCTCTGACGGAACGCAGTGAATGGATTGTCTCCCAGTACTTTACCTACCAAACTGAGCAGTCGACTACCGGTCTCTTTCGATACCCATTTATGAGACGAATGATCGACTGCCAGTTCCAGGAATCCCGTTCGATACTGTTCAATGGTCGTATCGACCTTACCACCATGAGCGTGGTTACCACGTTCCTCAGCAAATGCCTTACACACGAAAGCCAGCCACTCTGCATCATCCACCTCGGCTAACACGGTGTTCCAGCGCTCATCCTCCTCCTTGGTCAAGGGACGACTCATGAACTCATCGAACGGCTCGTTACTCAGCTTACCAGCAGTCATAGAAACCATGTACTTCTGGAGCAGATGGGCGAGCTCGCCCATCACATTCTTGGCAAACATGATGGCTGAGTCAGCTTCCATTGCATCCAGTCGTTTGATAGCGTTAAGAGCAAGAGTGGTGATATCGAGATGCTGTTCTTCAAGCTTATCCACCCTGTACTCCAGGGCGCGTTCTAACTCTGCAATCAGTTGACGCAATTCCAGAGTAATGTTCGACGTGTGAACGAGTAGATCAGCTGTGTGGATTGTGTGTCCCAGTTCGACAGCCTGAATACCAGTGATTTGTTCAATGATACGTGTCAGTCCAGAGCGAATGCGTTCAACATCGGCTGAGTCGGCTACTTCACCAAGGAGCTGTTCGGCATCTGAACGGACACGGCTAAGCCGTTGCTGGAACGCTGATCGTTCCAGGAGCAGTTGAGTCTTCTGATCAATTATCGAGAAATCAGAGACCTTGTCGTCCTTGCGCACGGTATCTTGAATCAGTGGGTGGTGTTGATAGGATTCTAGGACTTGTTCATATGGTTCGGACATGGTGGTTAGGATCAGTCTCTTTTGATACATAAGATGTGGATGGATGAGAAGTGAAACGTTAAGATGACATGCTCGATGGTGGTTTACACTCAACTCTGTGTGAGTTCTCAGACACGTCATTTCTCAAACTGCTGTCACTTGTATCCGTTAGCTATCCATCCATATTATCCACCCCCTGTTTCATATGTCGGAAGTCTCTCTGTCTCAGTTTCAGGAATTGGTTGATCGCGTATCACACCTGGAGTTCATGAACAATGATCCTTTGAATAGAACATTTCGTGAACAGAAGCTTATTGACACGATCGACACAGCTGTTCGTGAGAGAGGGACATGTCATATCCATCAAAGAGCAACACGGTTGAGAGACGAGGTGGCTCATTTGCTGAACAATCAAGATTACCCAGGTGTGGGTGTCCAAGGAACGATTAGGATCACAAGAGTTGGACTCGTGAGAGAGACACCGCGTGTCAATGTCTGGACAAACAACGCGTTTGGTAATCTGTACAGTGCTCTTCAAAGTGGTTTTGATATCCAGCGCAACTTCAGTGTGATCGCCGAACTAGATCCATCACTATTCCAGTACTTACTGTACGCGTTCAACAACGAGCTACCTCCAAGAGTATAGAAGCAGGGTAGCCAAAATCATGGTTTGTTTATTCAGAGTACATGGGTGATGTAAGAGCGAGAAGCTAGAACACCTCATCTCTGGTTTGTGTGATTGTTGTCTCAGTTGATACAACAGATGGTGTGATCTCTGCTCTCGCTTTGAGAGCATCCCAATTCTGGTAATACTCGGCGTACCCATAGACAGGACGTCCGTTCATCTGCTTTTGTCTCAGTTTATGTGTTGGCAAGCTGAGTCTCAGCTGATCTCGTCCTGGTTGCGTTCTAGTAGTGAGCATACCAGTGCGTACCAGCACGTCCTTTGGTATGATGAACCAGTGGTTTCCCTCAGTTTCAATGACATAGAAATCCACACCATCATTCTCGTGGTATGGAACATACACTTCCTTCTTACCATTTCGGTGACTATACCTATGCAATCTAAGTTGCCACGAGGTATGTTTGGTGCCAATATCATTCGACGTGTACTTCAGTTGTACAGAGTGATCATTGATCCAACCATCGATGGGTGAGCCGAGAACATGATTGGGAGTGAACTCCAGAGTCTCTTGATGCAAGCGTGGAACCAACCGCTCACGACTCTCAAACTCAATGCGAGATGTTTTGCACATGTGCTCTAACATGTTCTCTCGAGTGACAATGGTGGAGTTCCTGATCTTGACCATGATCGTGTCTAACCAACTGGATTCATCCATGAACATGTGTCGAACATAGTGATCAGATGTGTACGCGCTCTGTCCACCAAACGGTAGTGATATACGTGTGGTGGGTTTGCACTCGGAAACAAAGGCACAGAAGAACCTCTTCCATTCCGAGTCTACAGCTACGAGTAGCAAGTCTGACGGGTATCGATTCAATCCATTGTTGAAGAATCCGTAAGTACTGCTCTGATGTGCGTTACTGAGCGTCTTGACCTGTACAGCACGTTCAACTGAATCAACTGTGACACCAAGGTCAAAATATGTGGTGGCATGTCCGTACATACGTACATTCAGACCCAGTTTCGACTGGATAGCTATACGTACACGGTCTTCGGTCTCATCACCTACAACTTGAGGTGGTCGTTGGTGTTTCAATGGCATTCTAGTTGTCCGTTTGAAATGTCATACAAGCACTGATGTTTGTATGATACAGATGTATGTGCAACACACGCTTGAAATGGACGCATATTTGGAAGTCGTCTCGAGCGATGTCTTTAAGGAGAAGCGAATGATCTGTTGATGGATTGACTGAGCTCTCCGTACCAAGGATTGCTGGTTGTGTACTGGTTCTGGAGAGGACCAAAATTGAGCGGTGGCAAGATCCCATTCTGTAGTTTAGGTTTGGACATCTCCTCTGCCACGGCTTTAGTGATCTGGTTAACCCTGTCATCGATTGAACTTGTGAACGTGTCGTTCGCTGAGCCATATTTGGCAGCCGCATCTCGGGTATAGATAGCGTCTTGGAGGTCTTGAGTCTGCTGAATATCCGTGAACGTACCGAAGTAGCCTTGAGACAAATCGGTAGACGGGGTTGTCGTAACGTCGAACCATCCAACACGTAAAGGCGTGATGCTAAGGTCTCCTCGGATACGATCGGGCACTGTGTTGTACCTAGGTTTGAGCTTGGCAAAGATCGTTCGGTCGTACATGTAGTTGGCAGGGTCAGATGGATCGCGTGTAGACGACTGTCTCATATCAGGTACGGGCAGGAGGTTGCTAGCGTCCAACAACTCCTGAGAGCTCGTCTGGTACTTCTTGGTGAGACTGGCCTGGAACCTGGCCGCTTCGTTCTGCCTCTTCTGTGCGAACGAACCATCGACCTCATTGATGAGGGATGAGAAGTTGTTGCCTTGTTGTTCAAACTCACTGCCCTCAGGAGCCACCACAGGTGCCACATTCCCTGCACCCATCTGGAGGTTGTTGCTGAGCTTGGCTTGGAACGAACCTGGATAACCTGTAGCTGTTCCGGTGTCCTTGGTGCTGGCGTTCCATTGACCAAAGTCCGAGTAGTTCACTGAACCGGCGGCATCGGTCATTCCACCCGTAGCCACACCGTTGTTGATCTGTTCCAGACTGTTGGGATCACCACCACTCAACCCTACGGAGGGCAGGGTCACACGGAACCCCTCCGTAGACGTGGGCATGTTAGAGGAGAGGTAGCCCATGGAGGGGTCAGTGAACCCTTTGCGTGTGTCGATAGTGTTGGTAGCGGCCAACATACCCGTGGGTGGACTGTTACCACGAATGAACCCACCAGGAGCATTGGGGTCAAACCTGAGATTGGGGTTGTTGGGATCCAGGTTGCTCACAAACGTGGGTCGTGTGTACATCGTACCGCTCAGTTCAGGGTTAAAGTAGACGTCTCCATACCCCTCGGACTGAGTGTATCCTTGTTGTGACATCTTCTTGGTGTGTGTCCTCCATGCCCAGTACAACAGCAAGGCCACCACAACAACAATGATGACCTTGTGCCATGTCTTGGCTCGTGACAGACATGAGCCTGAATCACTGTCCTCGGTCATCATTCTTTCATCGGGTGAGAAGCGTACTGCGCGGAGAGAACGGCTCATTAGAAGGGTGTCTCAAAATAGAACAGAACACGTCAGACAGTGTTTTTATTCCTGGACAATGCGACTCGTTCAGAAGAGTTCTCCAGTCTCCCTATCCTGTCCATTCTCCCCTGTCACTCTATCCCCGTCTGGAATCAGAGTGTCCAGGGTGTCCACATTATCCATGGTACCCCAGTACGTATACGAATGCTCTCCATAATGGTGATGGGGTGCCATCTTCTGGAGCTTCCGTTCCGACTCCGCCTTGTTCTCGGCTCTCAACAGTGACTGTGTTCGCTGTTCCATTTGGAACAGGTAGAGCCGGAGTGCATTCATGTGCTGGTGGAACCAGAACCAGATAGCATATGGCATCTGCTGATCACAGTAAATCACGAACAACTGGAGAACGATGTCGTCATCCATAACGTCCACATTTGACCAGTGGTACGCCCGGTCATTGGGTAGAGGTCGACCACGTGTCGCTTCCAAGCAGTGAACATGGTGATAGCGATTCCACCAGTCCATGAACAGGGATTGATAATGCCAGAGCGGACAGGCGTTCTTGTCCATTGGATAAACCACCAGACAAACAGATAGACAAGACAGTGTGAGATGGGTTTGGGATATGAATGGTGTATACAGGATAAGCAAGACAGGTTCTAATTTCACCACCCCTCCTGATTCCTGTCCTTCCCTGGTATCCTTCCTTCTCCTTACGTGCGCTTCCACACGTCATAATAGAACCGACCCACGTTCTTCCCATCGTATCCATTCGTTCCATCTACCCATGTCCACACACCCATCTGCTCGATCTTGTGCCTCCACTCCCTTCGACCCCGGTAGTGCGCGTAATAACTGGCATAGAACGACTCTGCCTCTGGAATGGCTGGCCACACACGGCAGTACAGACCATGCATGACATCCAACAACGCATGGAAGGATGCTCCCCTTCCGTTCTCGTACGGTGCATCATGTTCCCGTATGATCAACAGTCCACCCGCCTTGCACACACGTCCTATTTCACTGAGCTTCCGATCAATGTCCTTCATGTGGTGCAGACTCATCAGGCATGTAATCACATTGAACGTCCCGTTCTCAAACGGCATTGCATGTTCCTCTGCCACCTGCAGATACTGGAACGCTTTCTGTGCATCATCCATCCTGACGACATCCACACCAACACATGTCTGGTTGTTCAGCTTGAGCGACTCGGAGAGCGCTCGTGTGATGGTGCCGTTCCCACACCCCACGTCCAAGAGGGTAAGGGGTGTGCTCTTCTGGTTCTTCTCAACATACTGAACGACCTGCTTAGCACGATAGCTTGCACGGCCAGGTGTGGCACCCACCTCCAGTGACTCCCGTGCTTTGGAACGCGCTGATTCGGTGGTCTGCTTCAATAGAACGTCATGGTAATAGGTGCGTAATTGAGTGTAGATAGACTCGTCCACAGAGACAGGGTCATGAGAACTATTCTGTGATGGGCAGAGTGTCCACAGCTTCTCCCACAGCTTGTCTCTCAGGTGATTGTAGCGCCTCAGCTGACTGCCAAACAGCTCTTTGAGGTCAGCTTGATTGGTCTTGCGTTCCGTCTCTGTCCCATGATGTAATAACCTATGGAACGAACTGGTGCTTCGGGAGGTGGTAGTTGGAATAACATTCGCACCTACACCCTCGTGTGTGAGCCGATCATATACTGACCACCAGTCCTCCAAGTCTGGCCATTCGGTGCGTTCAGATTCCCAGGGCTTCTTCAGATTGAAGTAGTGCTGGATGATGCCATCCGACACGGTCAACCCCTGCGACTTCAACAGTGCGTCCTTCCATGGTATAAAGCACCAGCCAGCGTGCAGGAACTGCCAGTCTTGGAAACAGTGGACAGGGTGATACTCCAAGAGGAAGCGAACGATGGACTGATCATCTGGGCCACTACCTCCACACCTCGGGTTGGCTTTGGTCAATCGTTCTAGGTAGTGCTTGAACAACTGAGCACCTTGTGGGATGGGTTGGAAGAAGATGGAACTGCCTGCACACACGAAACGCATGCCTGTCCACTTCACTTCTTGTGAGAAGTCAGCCGTTCCATCCAGAGCGCCACGGAGAGCAATTCGAGGGACGGTTTGAACTGTTCTACCGTTCAAACCAATATACTGAGCGTACTCGTCAGCCATAGGAGATTTCTGGCTGTCTATCCGTTCAGGGGTGATGTTCATAACGGTCTGGCTCCACGAGTTCGAAAAGACACCAGCTGGACGCTGATGGTGATCCGGATCGCACAGCTTTTCACTCACATCCGCCTTGACCAGCGTGTCGGCATCAAAGAACCCTACTCGCTTGTACTGATCAAAGCCCAGGCAGTTCCACTTGGTGTACGAATCCGCAATCCACGAGGCGTACTTGTTGTCAAAGATGCCGTTGATCTTGACATATGTACTAGTAATCACCGGCACTTCCACGACCGCGTCAAACTCATGACCTAGTAGGACACGAGCAGACGAACTCACGTCTTGTGTGACCATACACACTAGGTCGATCAGTTTGGAACGTTCTGGGTGGAGAGTCTCTCGAGCTGAGCGAGCAAACACACATGCTCCTGGAACATACCGATCACCCCTCATGACCAGTGTGATCAGGGCATACGGTGGACGAACGACTGGTTCGGTCATTGAATAGAACAGGATCCAAAAACACAATGTCGCTCCTTGATGATATATATGAGTCGACATTCCTACAGGTGGTCGGTGTCATCTGCATCTTTGTCATTGTAATGGCATGGATTCTTCAGCGCCGTGGGAAGCTACCAGTGAGTGAGAACCTAGCTGGAATCCATTCCGCTTCCACCACTCCTGTCCCAAGTACTGTCCCCGTGGAGACACCCGAATCTCGAGCACTGTTGAACAAGCTCAAGGATGCCGTCGTTCAGCTCGATCCGAAGCTTGCTGACCTGGAGTTTCATGAGGCGTACGACACACGCATCGATAACAAGCAGATCGTGTACCTGTGCTTGCGTGATCCCGCTACCGGCAAGTTTTACCCATGGAACGCCTTGATTTACGTGACCCTGCACGAGATGGCGCATGCGATCAGTGAGGGGTATGATCCTCAACATACCAGCATTGAGTTCCAGAGCAACTTCTGGAGACTGCTCCGGAAGGCCGAACAAGCCGGCATTTACCAACCCAGTGATGCGTTCATTGATGAGTACTGCGCCTTACCGATTGACAAGAACGATCCAGGTATTGTCATTCGTTAGTGTGTTGTGTTAACCCGAGCCTATGCCGTACAGGGCGTCTGTGTTTGGGTAACAGGGACAGATAGTGATGGTGATTGGGATGATTGTATACACAACGAACAGACCATCACAATAGGACGTTCGCACACAGAACGTCTCTCCTGATGTCTGTACGGACAGGTAGGGATAGGACACCACCATACTCCACGTCGATACAGCTCGGATTGTGGGTAGAAGCTGGGCATGGGTGTTTTTTCTTCCATACCTATTCATCCAGCTCGTCATCCTCATCAGTGTCTGCATCTGCATCCACTCGTGGCTTCATCCCCCCTGTGCATGCATACATAGACATTGGAACGATATCGAACGGAATGTCCAGGTGATGTTCCTCGTCACTGGTGTAGTATGCTTCATAGACGTCGTCGTCCATGCACTCAGACTTGGTGGAGCATTCGCTATCCGAGTCAGTGTCTGACATAGTGATACACTGATACAGTGAGATGGACAACAACTCGAGGTATTTTACCTATCTATGTCATTCGCTCTCATAGAACATCTCCAAACCAGCCAAGAACTGCGCACCTGCCTGATCCTGTTCGGGCATCAAATCCCTCCACACCCTGTCCTTCTTCTTGTGGTTCTTGAGCAAGGCCGACTCGCGGTGCACATCCACTCCATTCTTGTTCTTGCTCCTGCACATGACCAGCCTGACGTTCACATCGCTTTTGGTGTCCCAGCGATAGAACCGAAAGAACCCCTGAAACATGGATGTGGCATGGCTACTCGGGAGCATAAACACCCAGCGATCGCGATCACCCACCTTGTCTTGCAGGTTCAATCCCTCTCCACCCACTTCTAAATTGGCTACCAATATAGAACATGTACCATTCTGGAACTCCTCAATCACCTTCTGTTGGCGAGAGAGCGACATCCGACTCGTAAGAACATGGATTGCTGGTACAAACGTGTCTTCTCGTGCTTCCTCTGGTGTCCAATGGAACTTGGCTCTCAGCTCCATGGCTATCGAGTCCAGTGCGCGGATGCTCTCCCCCATCACCACCACAGAGACGTTCGGATTCTCACGGAACACGGTGTGCACCAATCTCACCACCGTTCGCACTTTGGCGATCTGAGTCTGGTGAACCGCTCGACTCATCAAGGCCAAGCGTTCAGGGAACTTACCCGGAGTCTCGGTGGCTCGACGCCATTGTAGCATGGAACGACGGATCTCGAGTTCATCCTCTCTAGGCATGCGATAGAATCCAATCCGTACATCCATGTTGACCGGTATCTTGAGTTTGGGTGTGGAGCTTGATAGCCTTGGAGACAAGATGTGGATAAACACGCGATAAATGTACTTCAACCGGTCTCGCCTGGTGGAACGACAGACCTGTTCCACCAGTTTGGGTTGTACCAGTCTATGTTCAGGTTCAAAGATCCGACCAAGCTGAACGAGTCTCGACTGGGAGAGGTCGTTACCCTGACCGATCAGTCCCATGCTCTTGCACACCGCCTCCACATGTACGGGCTGATCGAACTGCGTCGCCGACAGGTACAAACAGCGAGATCGATGACCAGGTGTGTCCACCACCGCATTGACCAGAGCGGTTAACGCCAGTGTCCGTTCAGACTTGTTCTTGGCACGATGAGATTCGTCCAGAACGAGCAAGATACCCTGCTGGAGCAGTCCTGTCCATTTGGAGGTGGGATAAAATTGAGGGGGTGGGTGCTTGAGCTTCGGCTTGATACGAGTCTGACGTGTGGATTTGGAGTGTGAGACTGACTGGGATTCTGATGAGCCAGAGTCTGAACAGGATGAACGTGACGACTCCTCTGAACTGGAATCAGAACGCTTCCTCTTCTTTGACACCACCACAGCAGGACGATCCACCCTGGTCAACAATCCATGCTTGGGCTCCTTCTGTCCTCGAACAGAACGCAAGGCCTCATATCCTAATTCCAGTTCCAATGGGAATCCACACCGTTCTGATTCCTCCTTCCAGCTAGTTACGCGAACAGGATGAACGACAACCAGTTTCAACCCCAACATCTTGGCAATCGCATACGCACATATGGTCTTGCCTGCACCGGGCTCACTGCGAATCGTGTGGATTTTGTACGTCTTCTCCAATGCCTCCACCACACGCTTGACCATGGTAAGTTGATGTTCGGTTAACGACACGCCATCGAGCTGAACAGGCTGACTCACTCGAGACTCGAGAGTAGAACGATCCATAGAGCCTTCATAGTATACGTCCACTACAGGCTGATTGAATGCAATGGGTTGTTTCCGTGGTTTGATGTTCACCTTTGTGCGTTCGGAGAGACGGAACGAGGGGTCGTCCTCCTCGGATGATGCACTGGTGGTGTCCAAAGCCGAACCAATGTCATCCTTATCTTCATCTTCGTCCTTATCCTCATCTTGTTCGTTCACACAATCAGGTGGTGGTGGAGTACCTTGTGAGTCAGGAACATCACGTTCTGCATTGCGTTCTATCCTTGGTCTTGGATGAGATCGTGGTCGAGCCATCTTGTTTTGAGGAATGACACAGCATATCTATTCACGAGCCATGGCTCCATCTCCATGGAGAGGGAGCCGGGGAGAGGGTGGACAAACTCAGTGAGTGTGACCGATATGGCGTGGACGGTGTATGCAGACCAAAGCTTAATGACTCTCCCATCTGAGGTGACTGTAACCCCAATATTGGACTGGTACCGCCCAAATTGACTGGTGTCAACACCAACTCCTGAGTCAAGGGTGTAGGAGTGTCGACCTGGATGTTCAGCACTCCTCGTTCTTCCCCTGTCTCTCCCTCTTCGTCCTCTCTCAGCTTCAACTCATCCGTAGAATCAAACACAAACCGCTCGGCTCCCAACATGTTGATCGACTCTTCCGTACCCAGATTTCCGTGCACATTTAACACTTGATCGGCGCTCGGATGCCATTCGGGGTTCAGACATTGTGTCCCACACACCAAGCGATGCATGTTCACATAGTGTTTGCTAATGAGATTGTTCTGTCCGGTTTTAGCATCCACAGCGGGCATTTCGGCATCCCAGCCAATCTCACCCTGGCGGTGCAACTGACTCCACAGGAAGTCAAACGCGCGCAGGTTCACTCCGTCCTTCAAGTTCTCTCGACCCCATACCCTCCACTTGTACTGACCTTTGGAGTCGGTGAACCTGTAGACCAACGGCTGGGTGCCAATGGTGTCGGATCCAGAAGACTCGGCATATTCGCGACACCACCTCACATACTGTTCCACAGTCATCTTCTTCCTCTGAGCCAGCAACATAATGCGCTCTGCATGTTCAGTGACGTCCAAACGCAGAGGTTCACGGGCAATAGGTATGTTCGCATATCGTTCATGATGGAAATCGGGTTGATTCAGCTTCCGTTCAATTCCCTCAGGGAAGGGTGGAGTGCGTCTAGGTGAACGAGAGATAGTATCGATCTCCATGGAAGCGGAAGCCGACATCCTGGGTGAGAGGAAGGAGGACTGGATGGGCGTTTGAAGAGTGACCACCTCTCTCTCCCTGTCCCTACCTTTCCTCACTCACCCAAATGCCACTGTGCTACCTGTTTACCTCGAGCCGAACTGCACAACTGTCCCGATACGCTCTCCAACACAGCGTCCAACGACATGGTGAATACACGCTGTCTATCAAGTGTCCCGAGTCATTGAATGACTGCACCAGCACACAGGAAGATAGTGTAGACCATTCGCTCTCGGACTTTGCGGATCGTCCCCGTATGATCAGCACTGCACACACACATATCTACATTGTTCACCTTGTAGGGAATCGATTTGCGTTCACACTGAATGGACAGGCGTTCCAGCCCACCGAGTTCCTCCACCACCTGAGACGCCACTCTCAGTCGATCAATCGCATTGTCTTTGCCAGTTGCCTGGCGTTTCGGGACGTCTGGACACAGATCTCAGACAAGATGGGCGCGAATGAACAGACGTTGGTGTCGGTGCTTATCGTAGCCAAACAGAATATCAGTCAACCACTGACTGACGTGAATGTGCTGACCTGGTTGTCAACGTTGAACTGGTCGCGTCATTTCCTGGGCTTGAGTCCAGGAAATGCGAATGGCGGAGTGGTGGAGCGATTCAATCTCAAGTGGAAGTGGCTCATCCTGTGAATGGATGAATGGATGAACAGGTCACGGTGCACCTGAATAAATAAGAATGCTATCCATTCCTCATCATGAGTGCTATCCCTCCTTTGCTTACCATACCCAATGAGCTCGTATGTTCCATTTGCCACTACCTTGATGCGGAATCAATCGTTCAGACCGCCGAGTTGCACCCCACACTGGAATGGGTGCACCTTCACCCTCTCTCGTGGACACACACCACGGTAGACCTTCAAACCTTGACTCTGACCGAGTCGTTCTTACCCTGTCTGACATCCCTCGAGTGTGGTGATTCTGTATTGGACGGAGACAATGAAGTCGTCGACAAGATCATTGCACTCTTGAACATGAGTCTTCCTAGACTTCAACACCTTCGTTCATGGATGACGTTGTCCATAACACACAACATCTACTACCCTAGCGTGCTCACCCATCAGTTGTTCCAATCATCTGTCAACTGGTCAAACCTCCGCACCTTACACCTTGAGTATACACAAGGCAGTGATGATAGTGACAATGTGTCTTCACTGAACGAGCTGTTACCAGTGTTCCCACATCTGAACGAGCTTCAACTCCGTTGTCTACAACCCGCTACGACACGATGGAGGATCACATTGTCAGCGTTGTCTGTCTTGTGTCCACAATTACGTACCTTGGACGTGGATGTAGATCCGCGTTGTTTGTTAGGCACAGACAACCACACTGCCGATTGTACACCTATACCACTGGAGTGGACATCACTGTCTGTAGCGGACACGAATCAAGACCATACCGTCTGGGCAGATCTGTCGTGTCGCTTACCCAAGCTTCAGAAACTCCAGAGTGCACACTTCACACACCGTAATCCATCTAACATTGTGAGTGTGCATGGCTTGGATTTGTTCAGACATTTGCGCATTCTCGTGCTCACGTCGTTCGATGTCTCACCACACGAGACGCTGTATCTGCCCACCCTAGAACAGACATGCATCTGTGTATACTGGAATGAGGGCTACCCCGCACGACTTGTTCACCTCTTGAGAGGCACACCCAACCTGCAGAAGTTGTGCCTATGGACACGTCATTCACTTGTCTATTCCGACAAGATGCAATACCCCACACATCAACACCGTGTCGATTTGTGTAAGTCCATTGATAACTTACACAAGCTTTGTTCTCTACGGATCGATTCCCATTCACCAGAGTTACTCCATGTGTTGGCCGAGCAATTGACACCTCAGAACCAGATCCGGGAGTTCACTGTCGACATCTCTCGCATGTTATGTGAGGATCTATACCATCTACTGACCAAGATGCCATCCCTCAAGCAGGTCATATTGATCACGAATGATTCTTATCCGACGTGTAGCTTCAGAGTTCAAACCAACACATGGACACCACCCCCATCCTGGTCTCCACTGTTTGACGTGGCCATCTGGTTCGACTACCATCCACAATTGTTGGATGAGACAGGCACATTTCTGAATGCGTTGTATATGCTGTGGCCAAGGTTGAAGAACGCCGTGATGGGTCTACAGGGGGAGAAGACGTGCGGTCACATATGGAACAGCGAGTCGAACGAGTTCACAGTGGTGGATGAGGACGTCACGTACCATGGGAGGCTGTTCCCGAATCAGAACATGTGCAACTGTGAGTACGAGTTCTAAACCATCCAATTCTGTCCACATCCCTCACATGAATGACTCGGAGGCGGAGTTGCGCATCTTGAGACCAGCCTTGTCGGCGAGCTTCTTGATCGTAGAGGTAGACAACGCTCCGCTAGGAGCCGGGGCGGTCTTGCCATCCAGAACATCGCGATACGCTTGGAGGGCAATCTCACGCGGACACTCGATCACTTGATCACTGTCGGGTTTCATGACATAGAACACAGAATCATCCGCACCGCTCTCCTCTTCTTGAATGTTGGCCTCGATCAGCTGATCCCATCGTTCAATGGGTAACTGGTACAACCACGCCCACTGACTCGGTGTAGAGTTGTTCTTGTTGTCCTGTCTGATGATGGGGTGTCTGCAGACACGGAACGATGACGCCTTGAGATGAGACATGGAAGAACGAGAATTGGAGAGAAGGAGTATTTTACTACTCTACCCCACGATCAGCTTGATATCTCGCTTTGTTCGAACTTGACTCGTGCGCATGTGCTGTACCAGATTCATCCATTGTTCAGGAGACACTGTCACACCAACGAGAGCCAGTTCGTCCATGACCTGCTTGGCAGTGCTGTTGCGTGTGGTCAGGATGTTCACCTTTGGAGCAATGGTTTTGGTCTCGGCCTGTACGACAAGATCACCCATGCGAACAGACTCTCGGTTGGTGAGGCTTAAGAACGCACCCACAGCCTGTATCAATTGCTTCTGTTCTCGGCGTGCAACGTTAAGTTGTTGTTGCAGGTTGGTGGTAGTGGCCTTGAGCGCGCGCAGGCGAGTCATGGCGTTCAGACACTGCTGTTCAGTGTTGATGATAGTGACGGTAGTGGAGGACATGGGAGATGCCATGTGTGTCTACTCTGTGTAGTGTGATGAGAGAGTTCTTTTCCTGGTTGTGTCCCAAAAAAGAGAGATTCGACTGTCCATACGTTGCATTCCAGTCCATTCAACACTGTGTGTCTGAGTATACACGCGAACAATGATCATTCTAGAGTCAGTGTCAGTGGTGGCTCTCGTACTGATCACGCTGTGGATTGTCTTATGGAGTCTCTGTAGAGTGTACAAGGCAGTCAAGCTCAACATGTGGTACCGTTCAGGACATACCTACGACAACGTCGAGCATGTTCCCGCACATCTGAGCTGTGGATACAATCCCGAGCATCAAGCGGAGGGGAAGGCGTACCTGAAGCAGTGCAAGATCGTAGTCTGTGGTCTTCTTCGTGACAAGGCAGAACGCATTCGAGATGGGCGTGTGAAGCAACTCGTTCATCGTATCGTCGACCAGTTCGGTACCTACAAGGTGTTGATTGTGGAGAACGATAGCACGGATGGAACACGAGACCTGTTATTGGAGTGGAGCAAGGAAGATCCAAACATCAAGATCTTGGGGTGTGGTGGTGTCAACCTGCCCGTCTGTGAGCTGAAGCTCATGAAGACCACAGCACACTCGACGTATGCACCTCGTATCCAGAAGATGGTCAATTTAAGGAACGTCTACATGGATGCGCTGTCTGAAGATCCAGATGTTCAGGATGCTGATTTTGTGGCGGTGATTGACCTGGATCTACATGTAGGGTTGTTCTTGGAAGGATTGTGGGACATGGGCTATCACTTCAAACACCACCCGGATTGGAGTGCTATCTGCGCCAACGGGTTGGAGGTTCGGCCTGGTGTGCTGAGTGACCGTCTTCGATACATGGATACGTACGCATTGCGAACGGAGGAGGTCTGGAACTACCGTAAGCGCGCGCTGGACGACTTGAGTGCTTTGCACTGGCCACTAAGGTGTCAGGTCTCGGCACAAAAAGTGGTCAGCGGGTTCTCTGGACTGACGTTCTACCGGTTCAAGGAGATGAAGGATCTCAAGTACAGCATGATCATGGACGGGTACAACGAGTCGGTGTGTGAGCACATCAGTTTGTGTTTGCAGTTGAGAACAGTCATGATCTTGCCGTCCTTGATGATGATCATCCTGAATAACGATCTATGAGTGGAAGGGAAAAGAGGTAAGTCACTGATACTGATTCACAAGTCAAATCCGTCTGGTCAATGTCTCTACCTATTCACCCGTGTGCCACCATGATCAGGGATCACGTCGTTGCGCAGTGCTTGAAGTACGAACGCAATTTCTCACTCCTCGATTACACACAACCGTCCTCGAATCGTGTGTCTCTGCAGTTCAGAACTTTACCCGTCGGCTGTTACTTGGTGACCAAAATTGAGGTCGAGTATGATGGTAAGGACGGGAGCAGGGAGTCCGTGTGCTTTCGACCTGGACATGTGATTCTGTCCTGGTAAACAAGGTGAAAGAGGAATCCACTAAGCTGTAATGTGAGTGATTGAGCTGTCTCTTCTGATCCACACAATTCAACACGATGTTTGCTTCACAGATCCAGTATCCTGACAACCACTGGTCGTATTTCGGGGATGCGGTGGACACGTTCTACCGTCGTACGTGGTGCCGTTCATGGCAATACGAGCATTGCCTCAGTACATGTACCGTCTGTTTGGAGAGGCGTATCCGATTCCACTATCAGCAGGGTGATGTTGACTTTGTCTGTAATGACTGCACATACAGCTCGACGTGGATGAGGTACCGGTGCCTGGTCGTGAATAAACGCATTCACGTGAGCTGTTTGGATTGTGTACGAGTCAACTTGGCTGTAGAACGTTCTCTCTATGAAATCATTGATGGACATCTATTTAGGCATGGGTCATACCACCTAACCGATAGTCAACGATGGTATCGTTGCCTTCATCACGAACGAACTGGTCGAATTCTAGTACGAATGATGCTGGGTGGTGGAACGGAGCAGAGATGGAGGTGGCGTAAGCTGGTCAAGCGGGTGTGGGGTATCCACATCTTGACACGACACTTGTGTCAAGATGTAACGGGTGTGGTTAAAC
>Ga0310811_10000615_pt1 | contig 45760 bp, 41 predicted proteins | sample YCmetagenome_FD_207642 | JGI IMG/M metagenome (GOLD analysis project Ga0310811, IMG submission 207642) | Soil microbial communities from experimental microcosm in Duke University, North Carolina, United States - YC | ecosystem: Engineered > Artificial ecosystem > Soil microcosm > Unclassified ...
ACGAGCAGCTCGACGTCGAGCGCGGCGTACTTGAGCCAGGACTCGGGCAGCGGCCGGGTGGACCAGTCGTCGGCCGAGTGGCCCTTCTCCAGGTGGTAGCCGAGCAGGTCCTCGATCATCGGGCCAAGGCCGACCCTCGGGTACCCGGCCAGCCGGCCGCCGAGCTCGGTGTCGAACAGGTTCTGCGGCGTGAAGTTCAGCTCGCGCAGGCAGGGCAGGTCCTGGCTGGCCGCGTGCAGCACCCATTCGGTGCCGGACAGCACCTCGCCGAGCTCGGACAGGTCGGGGCACGCCACCGGGTCGATCAGCGCGGTGCCCGCGCCCTCGCGCCGCAGCTGCACGAGGTAGGCCCGCTGGCCGTACCGGAAGCCCGAGGCCCGCTCCGCGTCCACGGCCACGGCTCCGCGTCCCGCCTTGAACCGGGCGACCACGTCCGCGAGACCCGCGGCGGTGCCGACGACGTCCGGCACCCCTTCACGCGGGCTGAGCAGCGGCAAGGGCTCGGGGACGGCGGGTTCCGGCGACGGGGCGGGCGCGGCGGCGGGTTCGAGGGCGCGGTCGGTCACCCCCTTACCGTAACGCGCGATTGGGACAGGCCACGTTATCGCGTAGCACTCCGTTGGCTCCGCGCGGCTTCTAGACTGGCGGCATGGCCGCAGAGCACGCTCATCGGCACGTGATCGTCATCGGCGGAGGCATCGTGGGGCTCGCGACGGCGCGCGAGCTCGCGACCGTGCGCGGCCACGATGTCACGGTGCTGGAGAAGGAACCGCGCTGGGCGGTTCATCAGACCGGGCACAACAGCGGCGTCGTGCACGCCGGGCTGTACTACCGGCCCGGTAGCCTCAAGGCCCGTATGGCGGTCGCCGGAAACGCCTCCATGGTCGAATTCGCCCGCGAGGCCGGGGTTCCGGTGGACGTGTGCGGAAAGCTCGTCGTCGCGACGTCGCGGGACGAGCTGCCGCGGCTGCACAGGCTGGCGGCCAACGCGGAGGCGAACGGCGTGCCCGCGGAGCTCGTGGATCCGGCGCGCGCCAGGGAGATCGAGCCCGAGGTCTCCTGCGTGGCCGCGCTTCACGTGCAGAGCACTGCGATCATCGACTTCCCGCTCGCGTGCGAGGCCATGGTCGAAGACCTCGATGCCGCGGGCGCCGATCTGCGCACCGGCGCGCGGGTGCGCGGCATCCGCTCGGGGAACGGCGGCGTGGAGGTCGAGACCGACTCGGGCTCGGTTCGCGCCGACGCGCTCGTCAACTGCGCGGGGCTGCACAGCGATCGGATCGCGCACCTCGCCGGGCTGCGTCCGCCGGTGCGGATCGTGCCGTTCCGCGGCGAGTACTACGAGCTGACGCCGGAGCGGCGCGACCTCGTACGGGGTCTGATCTACCCGGTGCCCGATCCGCGTTTCCCGTTCCTCGGCGTGCACCTGACGCGCGGCATCGACGGAAGCGTGCACGCGGGACCGAACGCGGTGCTCGCACTGCGCCGCGAGGGCTACCGCCGGCGCGACTTCTCACCGCGCGACATCGCCGACTCGCTGCGCTTCCCCGGTACCTGGCGGCTCGGGCGCGACTGCTGGCGGCCGGGGCTGGACGAGGTGCGCCGCTCGCTCTCCCGCGGCCGGTTCGCCGAATCGCTGGCCCGGCTGGTGCCCGCGATCACGGAGGCCGACATCGTGCCGGCGGGCGCGGGCGTGCGCGCGCAGGCCCTGACCCCCGAGGGGAAGCTGCTCGACGACTTCCTGATCGAGGAGCTCCCGCGCCAGGTCCACGTGCTCAACGCGGTCTCTCCGGCCGCGACCGGTTCGCTGGAGATCGCCCGGCACGTCGCCGACCGGCTCGACGAGGTCATCGACTGAATCCGCTCCGCTGTCCCCTCAGGCCTGTTCCGACCACGCGGGCACCCAGCCGTCCTCCGGGGGCCGGTACGCGGCCTCCAGGTGCTTGCGCAGCGCGGCGAGCGCGGGATGCGGGTTGTCCGCGTGCCAGACCAGCGAATGCGGGTAGACCGGCGTCGGCGAGGTCAGCGCGACGCGGCGCAGACCCCAGTCCGCGGGCCACGCGAGGTCCGTGCGCTCGCCGACGAACGTCGCGAGGTTCGCCGAGTCGGCGACGGTCGCGAGTAGCGGCTCGAGGCCGAAGCCGGGGCCGATCGGATCGAGCGTCAGGCCGAATTCCGCGGCCAGGTCCAGGTAGTACGCGCCCCACTCCGTGCCAGGCGCGACCGTCGGCATCCAGATGCGGTGGCCGACGAGCTGCGCGGTGGTGACGGACTGTTCGTCCGCCAGCGGATGCCCAGGGCCGACGAGGATGTGCAGCGGCTCGTCGTCGACGCGGACGGACTGTACCTGCTCGGGCAGCCGCGTCCCCGGACGCGGTACTGCGCGGATCGCGGCGTCGATCTGGCCGTCGCGCACGGCGGCGACCGCGGCGTCCGCGTTCGGCAGCGTCACGACGCCGAGTTCGATGTCAGGGTACGCGCGGTGGAATGCGCGCAGCAGCCCGGCGGGAGCGAGCTTCCGCTCGATCACGTCCACGCGCAGGGCACGCCGCCCGGGCCGGACGGACGCGACGGCTCGCTCCTCGGCGGCGAGCAGTGCACGGGCGTGCGGCAGGAACGCCTGGCCGTCGATCGTCAGCGCGGCGCCTCGCGCGGACCGCGTGAACAGCCGCACCCCGAGGCTCTTCTCCAGCGCCGCGACCCGCTTGGAGACGGCCTGCTGAGTGACCGCCAGCTCGGCCGCCGCCTGCTGGAACCGGCCGGCGTCGGCGGCGGCGGCGAAGGTGCGCACGGCTTCAAGGTCCATGGCGGCATGCTAGATGTACAACTCCGGGTTGTGCTGCGGCGGCCGCGCGGTTGTTTGAGCCGGGGGGCCGCGAGCCGGTTTAATCGCGGCCATGGTGACGAGGCGCGCGCTGGGCCGGGAGTTCCGCTGGCTGTGGACCGCGTACGTGGTCAGCACGTACGGCACCTGGCTCGGCTTCGGTGCGTTCCCGCTGATCGTCATCACCGTGCTGCACGGGGGATCCGCCGAGGTCGCCGCGCTCACGGCCACGGCGCGCGTGGTCGGCGCGCTACTCGCGATCCCGCTCGGGCCGTGGATCGAGTTCCGCCGTAAGCGTCCGGTCATGATCGCGATGGACCTGACGCGCTTCGTCGTGCTGCTCACCGTGCCGCTGGCCTACGCGCTCGGCTGGCTGACCTTTGCCCAACTCCTGGTTGTGGCAGTGATCGACGGTGCGGCGGACATCGCGTTCAACGCGGCGAGCGGCGCGTACGTGAAGTCCGTGGTGCGCAAGGAGGATCTGCTCACCGCGAACGCGCGCTTCGAGTCGACGAACTGGTCGTCGGTCGTGCTCGGACCGCCGATCGGCGGTCTGCTGATCGGCATCTTCGGGCCGGTGACGACGGTCGTGGCCGATGCGGTGAGCTTCCTGCTGTCCGCGTGCGGGGTCCGCGCCATCGGCGCCGGGGAACCGAAGCCGCAGAGGGCGTCAGCGCAGAAGATGAAGGCCGGCGACCTGTTCGAGGGGTGGCGGTACATCCTCGGGAGCGACTCGCTCCGACCGCTGTTCTTCAACCGGATCTTCGTCAATGGCCTGATTATGGCGACGGAGCCGCTGCTGGCCGTCCTGATGCTCGGCCGCTTCGGATTCCCGGCCTGGCAGTACGGCCTCGCCTTCGCCGTGCCGAGCATCGGTGGGCTGGTCGGATCACGACTCGCGCGTCCGATCGCCGCGCGCATCGGGCAGCGCAGGGTGCTCCTCGTGTTCGGCGTGCTGCGTGCGGTCTGGATGATCGGCCTGGTGGCGATGCGGCCGGGCGTCCCGGGGCTTGTCATCATCATGGCCGCCGAGCTCGGCATCATCGTGTGCAGCGCCGTGTTCAGTCCGGTGCTCGCGACGTATCTGCTCGAACAAACGCCGTCGGAGCGCACCTCGCGCGTGCTTGCCGCATGGTCCATCGGGAGCAGCGTGACGATCGCCGTCATGACGGCGCTCTGGGGCGTGCTGGCCGAGTTCACCGGGTCTCTCACGGCGATCGGAATCGCCGGCCTAGGCCTCCTGGCGACGCCGCTCCTGCTGCCGTGGCACCGACGCGTAGTGCGCGCCGAAGACCTCGTCGGCCAGACTCGGCGCGCCGATCGTGTCCTCGTGATGTGGCGTCGCGCGGGCGGCCAGCCGGTAGGCGAACAGGTCGGGGAGCAGCCGCGCGAGCACGCGCTGGCCGCCGAACGGCAGCGCCTCGACCTGGGTGCCGAGGATGTCGTAGCCGGTGCGGACGAGCATCCTGCGTAGCGAGCGCCGGGTGAAGAACCGCAGGTGGTCCACATCGAGGATGCCGTGCCGGTCGTAGTCGAAGCGCCCGAGCAGGAAACGCAGCCGCGGATACCAGTGCACCGCGTTCGGCACGCACACGTACACCTGGCCGCCGGGCCGCAGCACAGTGCGGATCTCGCGGAGAATCCGCTCCGGCCGGACGAGGAACTGGAGGACGCCGGCCACGAGCACGACGTCATAGCCCGCGGCGACGCGCGCCTCCGGCGGGATGCCGTCGTTCAGGTCCGCGCGCACGAAAAGGTTCATCCGGTCGCGTACGCCGTCGAACTCGGTGCGGTCCACGCCGACGACGCGGTGCTCGGCCTCCCGGACGCGTTCGGCGAAGCGGCCGTCGGCGCAGCCGAGGTCGAGCACACGGCCCGCCGGAAGCCCGGCCAGTTCGGCGAGCAGCGACTCGTGCGAGGCGGAACCCCCCTCGTGGGCGTCGGGTTCCGCCTCCGGGACCCAGTCGCTCGTGCCGAACCCCATGCCGACCCGGCGGTATTCGAGCACGTCGCGCAGCACGCCGACGCACTGCCGGAGGTCCGCGGCCGCGGCCTCGCCCGGCACCGGGACCTCGATGATCCGCTTCGCCGCGTGCCGCAGCTGAATGATGATCTGAGTATCGAACTCGGGTCCGTCCCCGTTCGCCTCGTACGCGATCTCGCGCAGCGCGGCCGTGCCGTAAGCCCGGAACCCGTCGTGGGCGCCGCGCAGCGAGGCACCGAGGATCCGCTCGCCGAGCCTGAGCGGAACGCCGCCGGAGAGCCGGCCGACGCGGCCGCCCTCGCCGGATCTGTCCGGGACGCCGATCACCGCGTCGGCCTCCTCGTCGAGGATCGGCCCGACCAGCGAGGGAAGTGATTCGGGGGCGTATCGGCCGTCGCCCGAGAGCAGGGCGACGACGTCGAGGCCGTGCTCGATCGCGATCCGAAGGCCGGCCTTCCGGGTCCCGCCGTGCCCGAGCCGCTTCGTGTGCCGCAGCACGGTCGACCGGCCGAGCCGGTTGCGGCGCGCCCACGCGGCGGCGGCGGGGAAGGTGTCGTCCGCGCTGGCGTCGTCGAGGATGACGATCTCCTCGATCCGCTCCCGGAAGGACTCCGGGATCCGCTCCAGCGTGTCCGGCAGCACGCCGGCCGCGTCGCGGGCGACGACGAGCACGCCGATCCTCTTGTGCATAGTGCTACTCCCCGACGCCGTGGACCTGGGCCGACCGGACCAACGCGTCCGCCCGCGCGAGGGACATGCCCCCGGCGGGCAGCGAGCGCGGGAGTTCACCCGCAGGAGGGGTAAGTAGTACTCAGGCGATGATCCCGCCGCGCATGGCCACGGCGACCATGCCGGCGCGGTCGCCGGTGCCGAGCTTGCGGGCGATCCTGGCGAGGTGGCTCTTCACGGTCAGCGCGCTCAGCCCCATCGTCTGCCCGATCGCCTTGTTCGAGCGGCCGTCGGCGACCAGCCGCAGCACCTCGATCTCGCGTGCGGACAGCTCGCGCACGCCGGCGTTCATGGTGTTCGGGATCGAGCCCTGGGCCAGCGCCGCCATCGTGCCGGCCTGCCCGGACATCGCGGCCAGCCGCCGCTCGCGCAGGTGCGCCGGGCCGTGGCCGTGCCCCATCGGGCCCGCGCCGTTCATCCCGTTGAGCCCCGGGCGGGCCTGCGGCAGCGTCCGGGCGCCGGTGACCACGTAGCCGCGCACCCCCGAGGCGAGCGCCGCGCGCACCGCGTTGGTGTCGTCGGCGGTGGAGATGGCGACCGCGCTGTTCCACCCGGCCGTGCGCATCTCCGCCAGCAACGCCAGGCCGGGGCCGTCCGGCAGATGCACGTCCACGACCGCGATATCGCGCACCGTGGCCATTCGGCTGCGCGCCTCGGCGATGGTGGAGGCCTCCACCACATCGCGCACTCCGAGTGCCCACAGATGGCGGGTCACTGAGGTACGCACGCGCGGATCGTGCACAACTACCATCGCGGTCAGCTTGGCCGGCCGGTAGGCCAGCATGCTCGCGGCATGGTCGACGAGGACGGACACCCGAACCTCCCTGGAGGTGGAGGGTTGGACCGGTCGGCGAGGGTGGAGGGGCCGGCCGGACGGAAGGGCCAGTCTCTAGCCCTTCCGGGGAAGGAATCGGCAATGTGAGTGGCGACCTTTAGCGTGAGCCGACGGCCGAACGGCCGTACGCTTCCGCCGACCGGGCGAGACGCCACCGTATGGAACTCACTCGGACGCAGTAGCGGATCAGCCCGGTCCAGGCCTGAGGGGCAGCTGAATCCGCCGTGTGGGTAGGCTTCATACCCAGCGTGACCGACCGTTAACCAATTCTGGATGTACGCCCGTTTGGCTCAACGGACGTCTAGTGATCGAATGACCGGTCGTCCAGGGGTCCGCCCGCCGGAACCGCCCGCGGAGCGCGGCCGCGCTCAGCCGCCGATGCGCGGCAGCCGGGCGATCCCGGCCAGCTCGGGGGGCAGTCCGACCGCCGTCGCCAGGCACTGCGACCAGGCCTCGACGTGCGCGGCGAGGCCGGCGCCGGCCTCCTGCGTGCTCCACCGGGCGCGGCCCGCGGCCGCCGCGGCGCGCTGCACGGCCGGGCCGCCGGGGATGGAGGCGTCCAGCGGCGGCAGCGGGGACCACGACGCCCGCAGCTCGACCGACATGGTGGTTCCCTGGTCCGCGAGCTCGCCGTAGCCCGAGGACGCGCAGCGCGAGACGGTGCCGCCGAGCGCCGCGTAGTTCAGGCCGGACAGCGCCTCGCGCAGCCAGGACCAGGCGACGTCGGCCACCAGCGGGTCCTCGGCGATCTCCGGCTCGAGCTCCGCCTGCAGCAGCGTGACGCAGCGCCAGCTGCCGAGCCACTCCTCGTGGCCCTCGGGCTCGTACAGCAGCACGAAGCGGCCCGAACCGAGCTCCACCTCGCCCTCCTCGCGCTGCTCCGACGCCGAGACCGAGACCGCGTGGCTGTGCGTGGCGAGCCGACGCGGCGCCGGCAGCGGCTCGAACTCCAGACCCGGCCGCGGCCGCAGCCCGCCGATGCCCCCGACCGCCGCCGCGAAGACCTCGGGCGTCGCCGGCCCGGCGCCGTTGCGCGGCGCCTCGGCGACCTGTGCGCGGTGCGGGGTCAGGGGGTGCGGGTGCTGGGCCATGTGTCGCAGCGTACGACCGGGTGGCGGACCGCGGCGGGTAGGCGCGCCCAAGTATGCGCGAAGTGACCTGTGACGGTCCTCACAAAATGAAGAAGGCGCCGCGGGCCCCCGTCGGCCGGGCGCGCCGGGGCGAGTACGGGTCCGCCCCCGCACGCGGGTATCGTGCATTTCGTGAGCAGCACCCAGAACGCGCAGAGCACCGATCCCGACGCCGCGGCCCCGGCGTCCCCCGCCGCCGACTCCGCGTTCCTGCGCGCCTGCCGCCGAGAACCCGTGCCGCACACCCCCGTGTGGTTCATGCGCCAGGCCGGCCGCTCGCTGCCCGAGTACCGCAAGGTCCGCGAGGGCATCCCGATGCTCGACTCCTGCTTCATGCCGGAGCTCGTCGCCGAGATCACCATGCAGCCGGTGCGCCGCTACGGCGTCGACGCCGCCGTCTTCTTCAGCGACATCGTCACCCCGCTCAAGGCGATCGGCCTCGACCTGGAGATCAAGCCGGGCGTCGGCCCGGTCATCGCCGAGCCGGTGCGCACCGCCGCGGACCTCGACCGGCTGCGCGCGCCCGAGCCGGACGAGCTCGCGCCGATCGCCGCCGCGGTCCGGCTGTTGATCGCCGAGCTCGGCGCCACCCCGCTGATCGGCTTCGGCGGCGCGCCCTTCACGCTCGCCAGCTACCTGATCGAGGGCGGCCCCTCGAAGGGCTTCGAGCACACCAAGGCCATGATGTACGGCGACCCGCAGCTGTTCACCGCGCTGCTGGACCGCGTCGCCGACATCACCTCGACGTTCCTGCTCACCCAGATCGACGCCGGCGCCTCCGCGGTCCAGCTGTTCGACTCCTGGGTCGGCTCGGTCGCCCCCGTCGACTACCGGCAGTACGTGCAGCCGGCCTCCGCCAAGGTCTTCGCCGCCGTAGCCGACCGCGGCGTGCCGCGCATCCACTTCGGGGTCGGCACCGGCGAGCTGCTGCGCGACCTCGGCGACGCCGGGGCCGACGTGGTCGGCGTCGACTGGCGGGTGCCGCTGCACGAGGCCGAGCGCCGCGTCGGCCCCGGCAAGGCCCTCCAGGGCAACCTGGACCCGGCCACGCTCTTCGCGCCGACCGCCGCGCTCGACGCCGCGGTCCAGCGCGTGCTCGACGACGCCGCGCGGCTGCCCGGCCACGTCTTCAACCTCGGACACGGGGTCCCGCCCAACGCCGATCCGGGGCAGCTGGCCCGGGTCGTCGACTACGTGCACGAAAACACCGTCCGGAGCTGACCGTGTCGTCCACGACGCCTCCCACCGGCCGCCGGCCGCGGCACCTGCTCGTCGTCGGCGGCGGGGTCACCGGCCTGGCCGCGGCGCGTGCCGCCCTCGCCGCCGGGCTCACCGTGACCCTGCTCGAGGCCTCGCCGGGCTACGGCGGAAAGCTCGTGCTCGGGCACGTCGCCGGGAGCGCCGTGGACCTCGGCGCCGAGTCGATCCTGGCGCGCCGGCCCGAGGGCGTGGCGCTGGCCAAGGAGATCGGGCTCGCGGACGACATCGTGCATCCGGCCACCACGGCCGCCGGGGTGTGGAGCCGCGGCGAACTGCACCCGCTGCCCTCCGGCCAGCTGATGGGCGTCCCCGGCGACCTCCGGGCCCTGAGCGCGAGCGGCGTGCTCGGCTCCCGCGGCCTGGCCCGCGTGCAGGCCGACCGCGTGATGCCGAGGACACCGGTCACCGAGGACGTGGCCGTGGGCGAGTACATCGCCCGCCGGCTCGGCCGCGAGGTCGTGGACCGGCTCGTCGAGCCGCTGCTCGGCGGCGTCTACGCCGGCCACGCCGACAAGCTCTCGCTGCGCGCCACGATCCCGCAGCTCGTCCCGCTGGCCGCGGCCGGCACCCCGCTGACCACCGGGGTGCGCGACCTGCTCGCCAAGGGCGCGGCGAACTCCTCGGCCACCGGAGAGGCGCCGAAGCCGGTCTTCGCGGGCATCCGCGGCGGCGTGGGGCGGCTGCCCGGCGCCATCGCCGCGGACGCCGCCAAGCGCGGCGCGGACCTGCGCACCGGCGTCGCCGTCCGGGCCCTGCGACGCACCGGGACCGGCTGGCGCGCCGAGCTGTCCGACGCCTCGACCGTGGACAGCGACGCCGTCGTGCTCGCCGTGCCCGGCTACGTGGCGGCCGACCTGCTGGCCGAGCACGCGCCGTCCGCCGTCCCCGAGCTGCGCGACATCGAGTACGCCTCGATGGCCATCACCACCTTCGCCTTCCACCGCAGCGCCCTGGCCGACGTGCCGCCCGGCTCCGGCTTCCTGGTGCCGCCGGTGGACGGCCGCGCGATCAAGGCCGCGACGTTCTCCAGCCTCAAGTGGCCCTGGCTCGCGCACAGCGCCGGGGACCTGGTCATCCTGCGCACCTCGCTCGGCCGGCACGGCGAGGCCGAGATCCTGGAGCACGAGGACGGAGAGCTGGCCAAGTCCGCGCTCGCCGACCTCGCCGACGCGATAGGCCTGACCGCCACCCCCGTGGACCGGCACGTGCAACGCTGGACGCAGGCACTGCCGCAGTACGCGGTCGGGCACCTCGACCGCGTCGCCCGGATCCGCGCCGCGCTGCCGGCCGGCCTGGCCCTGGCCGGCGCCGCGTACGACGGCGTGGGCATCCCGGCCTGCATCGCCTCCGCGGACTCGGCCGTAAGCACACTGATTGAAGGGAACGACGAGAGATGACGGACACCACGGGCAGTGAGCAGCAGGAAAGGCCCGTGAGCCGGAAGGCGCGCGAGCTGAACGAGGAGATCCGCTACACCAGCTGGTCGGTCTTCAAGGCGGTCGCCGAGCTTCCGGAGGACGAGGGCCTGCGCGCGGGCTACGCCGAGGAGGTCGAGCAGCTGTTCACCAAGCTCGCCGCCGACCAGGACGTCGTGGTGCGCGGCACGTACGACACGGCCGGGCTGCGTGCCGACGCCGACATCATGATCTGGGCGCACGGCCCGTCGGCCGAGTCGCTGCAGGAGCTCTACTCGTCCTTCCGCAAGACCCTGCTCGGCCAGTGCTGCGAGCCGGCGTGGTCCAGCATGGCCCTGCACCGCCCCGCGGAGTTCAACAAGAGCCACATCCCCGCCTACCTGGCCGGCGAGGCGCCGCGCGACTGGGCCTGCGTCTACCCGTTCGTGCGCTCGTACGAGTGGTACCTGCTTCCGGACGAGGAGCGCCGCGCGCTGCTCGCCGAGCACGGCAAGATGTCCCGCGAGTACCCGGACGTGCGCGCCAACACGGTCCCGTCCTTCGCACTCGGCGACTACGAGTGGCTGCTCTGCTTCGAGGCGAACGACCTGCACCGGATCGTGGACCTGATGCGCCACCTCCGCGGCTCCGAGACCCGTCGCCACGTCCGCGTCGAGATCCCGTTCTACACGGGCCGGCGCAAGTCGCTCGGCGAAATCGTCCGCGTTCTGCCGTAGGCGATATCTAGATTCTGCGTTTAAGGGGCGCCCGCGGCAATGCGGGCGCCCATCGTTGTCGAGTGCTGTTTCCTCATCGGCACGCGGGAACAAATCGAACGGGCATCTCTCAGACCGCCGGCTGCTGCTGGGTGATGCAGTGGATGCCGCCGCCGCGCTCGAAGATCGGCCGGGCGTCGACGAACTCGATCTTGCGGCCGGGCAGCAGTGAACCGAGGATCTCGGCCGCCTGCGCGTCGCGCGGGTCGTCGAAGCCGCAGAGCAGCGCGAAGCCGTTGCCGAGGTAGTGGTTGATGTACGAGTAGTCCACCGGCTCGCCGTCCGCGTCGGTGATCACGGTCGGCGCCGGGAGTTCGACCACCTCGAGGGCGCGGCCGCGGGCGTCCGTCGTGGCCCGCAGCAGGGCGGCGTTCGCCTTGCCCACCTCGTGGTCCGGGTGCGCCGGATCCGGCTGCGTGTGCACGACCACGACGCCCGGCTGCACGAACGCCGCGACGATGTCGACGTGGCCGCGCGTGCCGAACTCGCTGTAGTCCCGGGTCAGCCCGCGCGCCAGCCAGACGACCTTGCTGACGCCGAGGAAGGCCTTGAGCTCGTCCTCGACCTCTTGCCTGGTCCAGTCCGGGTTGCGGCCCGGGTCCAGCTGCACGGTCTCGGTGATGAGCACCGTGCCCTCGCCGTCCACGTGGATGCCGCCGCCCTCGTTGACCAGGCGCGAGACGAAGCGGCGCGCCCCGGCGTGCCCGATGACCGACTCGGCGATCTCCGCGTCCTTGTCCCACTGCGCCCAGGACTGCGCGCCCCACCCGTTGAAGATCCAGTCGGAGGCGGCCAGCTCGCCCGACCCGCCCTCGGCCCTGCGCGTCAGGAACGTCGGGCCGATGTCGCGCATCCAGGCGTCGTTGAGCGGGAACTCGACCTTGGTGACGGCCGGGTCAAGCCACTCGTCGGCCGACGCGCGCGCCGCCGGGTCGACGACCATCGTCACCGGCTCGTAGCGCACGATCGTGTTCGCCACCTGGGACCACGCGCGGTACGCCTCGGCCGGGTCCTCGCCGAGCGTGTATCCCTCCGTGGGCCAGGCCATCCAGGTGCGCTCGTGCGGCGACCACTCGGCGGGCATCGCGAATCCCAGCTCTGCGGGGGTGGGCATGTCAGGGGTCTCCTCGGTCACGGGATGCGTCACTGGAACCGTCCTACGAAGCGTCGTGCGAAGCGTCGGGTGAAGCGTTAGAGGAAGTACAGGCGGGAGAGCGGCACGGTCTCGGCCGGGGGAGAGCCGACCGGCTCGCCGTCGAGGGTGACCGCGCCGGTCGACGGGGCCACCTCGACCAGGCCGAGGCGCGCGTTGCGCACCATCGAGGCCGGGCCGATGCCCCGCGTCCCGCGCACGCCGACGCGGCGCCGCCGGGACGGGAAGCGGTCCGACTCGGCCTCGGCCGCGGCGCCGGAGACGAAGGCCACCGACAGGTCCGCCGCCGTCGCGCCGTGCGCCCCGAACTGGGGCCCGAGCACGAGCGGCTCGCAGCGGTCGGTCGCCGCGTTCGGATCGCCGACCACGCCGTACGCGGGGAATCCGGCCTTCAGCACGAGCTGCGGCTTCGCGCCGAAGTACCCGGGCCGCCACAGCACGACGTCCGCCAGCTTGCCCACCTCGAGCGAGCCGATCTCGTGCGCGAGACCGTGCGCGATGGCCGGGTTGATCGTCAGCTTCGCGATGTAGCGCAGGATGCGCGCGTTGTCGTGCGCGGCGGCCTCCGCGCCGTCGAGCCCGCCGAGCTCGGCCTTCATCTTCGCCGCGACGGCGAACGTGCGGCGCACGGTCTCCCCGGCGCGGCCCATCCCCTGCGCGTCGGACGAGGTGATCGGGATGACGCCGAGGTCGTGCAGCACGTCCTCCGCGCCCATCGTGCCCGCGCGGATCCGGTCACGGGCCATCTGGGCCTCGCCGGGCAGCTCCGGCTTCAGGTCGTGCGCCGAGACGATCATGCCGAAGTGCTCGCCGAGCGCGTCCCGCCCGAACGGCAGTGTCGGGTTCGTCGAGGAGCCGATCACGTTCGGGACGCCGGCCAGCCGCAGCACGTTCGGCACGTGCCCGCCGCCGCAGCCCTCGATGTGGAAGGCGTGGATCGTGCGCCCCTCCAGCACTGCGAGGGTGTCCTCGACGGACAGGCACTCGTTCAGGCCGTCCGTATGCAGCGCGACCTGCACGTCGTGGTCCTCGGCGACACGCAGCGCAGTGTCCAGGGCGCGGGCGTGCGCACCCATGTCCTCGTGCACCTTGAAACCGCTCGCCCCGCCCTCGACCAGCGCCTCCACGAGCGGGTCGGCGTTCGAGGACGAACCGCGGGCCAGGAAGCCGATGTTCACCGGCCACGCGTCGAACGCGTTGAACGCGTGCCGCAGCGCCCACGGCGAGTTCACCCCGACGCCCCAGACCGGCCCGAACTCCTGGCCGACGATCGTGGTCACGCCGGAGGCGAGCGAGGCCTCCATGATGCGCGGCGAGAGCAGGTGGACGTGGGTGTCGATGGCCCCGGCGGTCGCGATCATCCCCTCGCCGGACACGATCGTCGTCCCCGTCCCGACGACGACGTCGACCCCTGACATGGTGTCCGGATTCCCGGCCCGCCCGATCGCGTGGATCCGCCCCTCGCGCACGCCGATCGACGTCTTACCGATGCCGAGCACCGGGTCGATCACCAGGACGTTGCTGATCACCAGGTCGCACGTGGCGCGCACCGACACGGCCTTCAGGTGCAGCCCGTCGCGCGCCGTCTTCCCGAACCCGGCCAGGAACTCGTCCCCCGGCCGCTGCGAGTCGAACTCGACCTGCGCGATCAGCCCGCTGTCACCGAGTACGACCCGGTCGCCGACCCGCGGGCCGTGCACCGAGACGTACTGCTCCGCGTCGAAGCTCATCGGACGCCGCCCTCCACCGTCAGGTACCCGCACGCGGCGGCCTTCGCCAGCGCGCGCTCCTTCGCCCCCGGCTCGTCCAACGGCCCGTCCACCAGCCCCGCGAACCCGATCGCCACCCGCTCCCCGCCGATCGGCACCAGCGAGACGTGCACAGTGGCCCCCGGATCGAAGCGCACCGAGGACCCGGCCGGCACCGCCAGATGACGTCCGTACGCCGCCGCCCGATCAAAGCGCAGCCGCGGGTTCGACTCGAAGAAGTGGAAGTGCGACGTGACCGAGATCGGCACGGAGGCGGTGTTCACGACATCCAGCGAGACGACGTCCTCCGGCGCGACGACAGCATGCCGCGACTCGTCCCGCAGCAGAATCGCCCCCGGCGCGCCCGCCTGATCGCCCCCGATCGGATCCGAGATCACCGCGAGCCGTGTCCCGTCCTCGAACACGGCCTCGACCTGCACCTCGGTCACGATCGCGGCAACCCCCGGCAGCACATCGGCAGGTCCCAGCACCCCGCGCCCGGCAGCCACCGCGTCCGCCAACCGCGCCCCGTCCCGCGCCGCCTCACACACCGTATCGGCGATCAACGCCACCGCCTCGGGCACGTTCAGCCGCAGGCCCCGGGCCCGCCGCGCGCGGGCGAGCTCGGCCGCGGTGAAGATCAGCAGCCGGTCCCGCTCGGTCGGAGTCAGTCGCATGAGGCCAGTCCACCACACCGTGACCAGTGCCGACAGCGAACCGGCCGGTCACTCTGTAGCCGATCCGGCCGATCGGCTGGCAGGGCGTCTCGCGGCGCCGCCGGGCTCGGTTTTGGCGCAGCGGCCGGGGTTTGGAGTGCTGTCGCGGTAGCCGCCACCGCCGGGTGCCGGCTACCTGGCTTCCCGCCGCCGACCCTCGCCTACTCCGCCGCCTTAGGCTCCAGCGTCAGCGAGATGGAGTTGATGCAGTAGCGCTGGTCGGTCGGGGTCGGGTAGCCCTCGCCCTCGAAGACGTGGCCGAGGTGCGAACCGCACTTGGCGCAGCGGACCTCGGTGCGGACCATGCCATGCGAGTTGTCGGCGATCAGCTCGACCGCGTCGCTGTCGGCCGGGTCGTAGAAGGACGGCCAGCCGCAGTGCGAGTGGAACTTCTCGGTGGACCGGAACAGCTCGCTGCCGCACGCCCGGCAGCGGTATATGCCTTCTGTCTCGGTGTCCGTGTACTCGCCCTTGTACGCCGCCTCGGTGCCCGCCTGGCGCAGCACCTGGTACTCCGCCGGAGAGAGCTGCGCGCGCCACTCATCCTCGGTCTTCTCCACGTCGTATCCCATAGTTACGAGAGTACGTCGTCTTCGGAATAGTCCAGAATGCCGTGCTCGCTGAGATCGGGGGCGTGAGGGGCCACGGTGCTGTAAGGGGTCGCGGCGTGCGGCCAGGCACCGCCGATCAGGCGTTTCGCCCCGGCGTATCCCCGAATCAACCGTCTAGGTGACCACGTATCTGGCGAACAGGAAACCGTCCTCGGTCAGCAGCGTGTGCAGATTGAGCTTGATCGGCGCCGGGAACTGCGGGCCGTCCAGCAGGCGCAGGCCGTCGCCCGCTCTGAGTTGCGGGGATACGGACAGGCAGAGCTCGTCGAGGCGGCCCGCGGCGGCGACGGCGGCGAGGAGTTTGGGGCCGCCCTCGCACAGGAGCCTGCCGCGGCCGGTGTCGACCAGCCGGTCTACGGCCTCGACGAGGTCGACCCTGCCGCGCGGGCCGGCGATCAGGACCTCGCCGGCCGCGCGGGCCTGTTCCAGGCGGTCAGGCGGGGCGTCGGCGACGGTGACGGTGATGGTCGGGGTGACGGCGTCGGTGTAGAGCGGGGAGTCGAAGTCGACGTCGAGCGACGAGCTGACGACGGCGATCGCGGCGGCCGGCGGCTGGCCGGCGGCGGCTCTGGCCTCGGCGAACTCCTCGCGGGCGACGACGGGTCGGTGGTAGCCCTCCGTGCGCACGGTGGCCCCGCCGACGAGCACCACGTCGGCCAGGCCGCGCAGGGTGCGCAGCACCCGCAGGTCCGCCGGGCCGGACAGGCCGCGGGAGGCGCCGTCGGCCTGGGCCAGTCCGTCCACCGAGGCCACCAGGTTCGCCCGCAGCCAGCGCCGCGCTCCCCGCGGATAGGCGTACACGGTGCTCAGCTCGGGCTCCGGCCGGGACCGCGGGGGAGGGGGCTCGGGGATCAGTTGCCGCATACCCCGCATGCTAAGCGCGGGCGGCCGGGCGACGGCCTGCCCGGGCAGCTATCCGGGCGAGCGGGGTCGGAGGGTCGGACCCGGAGAGCGCGCCCGGAGGATCCGCGGAGTGAGGCAAGTCGCGTGTATCCGGGCGGTCGTGCCAGGATAGTGAGGCAACTCACGTGCCATCGTGAGGCAGCTCACGCGGCCACCTGCCATGATCACGATCCGCGCTCGGTAAAATTGATCATGTGACGATCGCCGAGCGCGGCTACGCGAACTCCCTCACCGAGCGCCGACCGGCGGTCTCCGCCGACCGGCTGATCGCGGAGCTCGTGCCGCCGCCGCGGTTCGCGCACGCGCGCTTCGCCACCTACATCCCCGACGCGGCCGAGCCGAGCCAGTCGGCCGCGCGCGACCTGCTCTCCGAGCGCGCCGCGGCGTGGTCCGGCGGCGGCTCCGGCGGGAAGTCCGGCATACGCGGGCTGCTGCGCCGCTCCTCGTCCGCGGCCGGCGGCGAGGGCCGCGGTGTCTATCTGGACGGCGGTTACGGCGTCGGCAAGACCCACCTGCTCGCCTCGCTCTGGCACGAGACCGAGGGGCCGAAGGTCTACGGCACCTTCGTGGAGTACACGAACCTGGTGGGGGCGCTGGGCTTCGGGCCCACCGTCGCGCACCTGGCCACCCAGCGGCTGGTCTGCATCGACGAGTTCGAACTCGATGATCCGGGCGACACGGTGCTCGTCTCCACGCTGCTCACCCGGCTCGCCGAGGCCGGCGTGCAGCTGGCCGCGACCTCGAACACGCTGCCCGGCCAGCTCGGCGAGGGCCGCTTCGCCGCCGCCGACTTCCTGCGCGAGATCCAGGGCCTGGCCGCGCGGTTCACCGCGGTGCGCATCGAGGGGCGGGACTACCGGCGGCGGGACGGCGCGTCGGCGCCGGATCCGCTGAGCGACGCCTCCGTGCGCGGGTACGCCGACGGCGGCGGGTCCCGCTTCGTCGACGACTTCGACGCCCTCGTGAAGCATCTCAGCACCCTGCACCCGAGCCGGTACGGCGCGCTGCTCGACGGCGTCGAGGCGCTGGGCCTGCTCGGCGTGCGCCCGATCGAGGACCAGAACGCCGCGCTGCGCTTCGTCGTCTTCGTCGACCGGCTCTACGACCGCTCGGTCCCCGTGCTCGCCTCCGGCGCGGCCGCCGATCGGCTGTTCACCCCGGACCTGCTGAACGGCGGCTACCGGAAGAAGTACCTGCGCGCCGTCAGCCGGTTGATCTCGCTGACGAAGGCGGGCGCGGCGCTCGTCGGCCAGGGCTGATAACCGTCGGTGAATGCGCGGTGAACCGGTGGGCACTGCGCGGTGAATCGCCTGCGGACCAGTGGTGCATCGAGCGGGCTCGCATGGGAGAATCCGGTCATGGCGCAGAAGCAGGACAAGCAGAAGAAGCCCGCCAAGGCCGAGGACGCCGGGAAGGCCGAGAAGGCGGCGCGGGCCGAGAAGCTGCGGACCAAGGAACTGACGAAGGCGGTCCGGGCGAAGGCCGACAAGGCCGTCGAGGTCACCAAGGCCACTGCCAAGTCCGCCGCGAAGAAGGCCAAGGACTTCGAGGCCGAGGCCCGGCGCGCCCAGGAGGATTACAAGGCCGCCAAGGCGACCGCGAAGGCCGTGCTGAAGGCCGAGGACGCCGAGCTCGCGCCCGAGGAGGCCAAGCAGCTCGTCGAGCAGGTCGCCGCGCAGATCGTCGCCGCCGAGGCCGCCTTTGCCGACGCCCCGATCCCGGACACCGCCCTCGGCGAGCTGCTGCGGCTCAAGCCCGGGGCGCCGGTGGACCTGGCCGCGCTCGAGAGCGGGGCCACGCCCGGGGTCGAGAACCGCGCGCAGGTCGAGGCCCAGCTCCCGGCGCTGGCCGCGCGGGTCGCCGAGCTGCAGGAGCGGCTCTACGCCGCGGCCGCCGGCGGGGACTCGAAGCGCCGCGTGCTGCTCGTGCTGCAGGGCATGGACACCTCGGGCAAGGGCGGCACGGTGCGCCACGTCGTCGGCCTGCTCGACCCCAACGGCACCCGGATCAGGGCGTTCAAGGCGCCCACGGTCGAGGAGCAGGCGCACGACTTCCTCTGGCGGATCCGCAACAACGTGCCGGAGGCCGGCCAGATCGGCATCTTCGACCGCTCGCACTACGAGGACGTGCTCGTCGCGAAGGTGCGCAAGCTGGTGCTGCCGATGCACATCGGCCGCCGCTACAACACGATCAACCGCTTCGAGAAGTCGCTGGTCGACGACGGCGCCGTGGTCGTCAAGTGCTTCCTGCACATCTCGCCCGACGAGCAGCGCGAGCGGCTGCTGGCCCGGCTGGAGAACCCGGCCAAGCGCTGGAAGTACAACCCGACCGACGTCGACGACCGGATGCTGTGGCCGGACTTCCAGGAGGCCTACCGGATAGCCCTGGAGCGCTGCGGCACCGAGGCGGCGCCCTGGTACGTCGTGCCGGCGGACCACAAGTGGTACCGCAACTACGCCGTGCTCCGGCTGCTGATCGAGGCGCTCGAATCGATCGATCCGCAGTACCCGGCGGGCGACTTCGACCTGGCCGCGGAGCGGGAGCGGGTTCTCGAGTCCTGACTCGGCGGCCCGCTTCCGATGATGGTGGGAATGCGCCGATCGGGTAGCGGGCGGCAACCGCTGACCTGACGCGTCGTTGAGCAGGTCGATCTAGCGTCGCAGGGCGCTTCCGTTCCGGGCTCCCGGGCGGGGGCGCCTTCCGTGCTTGCCCGCGTTCCGCCGCAGCACGGCGCCGGCCCGGGCGACCACCAGCCTGAGCAGCGCCGGATCCACATCGGCCGGGGTGGCCAGCGGGGCGGCCATCCGGACGCCGGGCGCGCCGGTGGCGACCCGGTCGGCCAGCAATCCGGGAGCGAGGAAGTAGCTTGCGATCACGACGTCCCGCGCACCCGCCGCGCGGGCCCCGGCGACCGCCCGGGCCGCGTCGGGCTCCGCGGCCGCCGCGTAGGCGGGGCTGACGCTGTGCCAGCCGGTGCGGGCCCAGCGCGCGGCCGCCGCCTCGAGCCCGCCGCGCGCCGCCGCGTCCGAGGTACCCGCCGAGGCCAGCACGACGGCGGTCTCCGGGTCCCCGGGCCACACCCCGAGCTCGCGCAGCCGCGACTCCATGGCCTCGATCAGCAGCCGGTCCGGGCCCAGCGGCTCGGCGACCAGGATGTGCTCGTGCGCGCCGAGGGCCGTGCGCGCCTCGGCGGCCGCGGCGGGCACGTCGTGCGCCACGTGGTAGCCGTGGTTGAGGAACATCGGCACCGCCACGATCGGCTCGTCGCCGCCCTGCCGCGCGAGCAGCCGCGCGGCCTCGACCACGTCCGGCCCGCAGAGCCCGAGGTGGCCGACCCGCGCGGCGTGCCCCTGCCGGCGCAACTGCGCGCACAGCGTCTCGTAGGACGCCGCGTAACGCGGGTCCCGAGAACCGTGGGCGACGAGCAGGAGTCGACTCACGCCGCCACCTCACCGACGCGCATCGGCGACTCCATGCTCATTGGTCCGCTCGCAAGCTCGCTCACTACGACCGAACCAGCCCCCGGCTGCGCAGCAGGCGCCGCTCGATCGGTGCGAAGAACACGGCGTTGACGCCGATGCCGATCACCAGGATGATGATCAGGATTCCGAACGCCATCGCCATGTCGTTGTTGTCGCCGGCCTCCGCCATCGCCTGGCCCACGCCGGGGCCGAGATGCGGGGAGACGGCGATCAGCTCGGCCGCCATCAGCGAGCGCCAGGAGAACGCCCAGCCCTGCTTCAGGCCGCTGACGTAGCCGGGCAGCACCGCCGGGAACAGCACGTGCCGCGCCGAGTTCAGGCCGCGCGCGCCGAGGTTGCGGCCGACCCGGGTGTAGATCGGCGGGATCTGGTCCACGCCATCGATCAGGCCGATCGTCACGGACGGGATCGCGCCGAGCAGCACCACGGTGTAGATCGTGCCGCTGGTGATGCCGAACCACATGATGCCGATCGGCACCCACGCCACCGAGGGCAGCGACTGCAGGCCGGACAGGATCGGCTGGATCGCCGCGCGCAGCCAGGGGATGCGCGCGATCGACAGGCCGAGCGCAGTGCCGACCACGACCGAGATGGCGAAGCCGATCACGCCGCGGGAGACCGAGTCCCAGATCGCCGCGCTGATCTGGTACGTGCTCCAGTTCGAGGTCAGCTCGTCCCAGACGTCGGCCGGCCCGGGCAGCACCCACGCGGGCTTGATCTGCGCCAGCACCAGCAGGTCCCAGATCAGCAGCAGCGCCACGACCGCGAGCACCGGCGGCATCACCTTGGCCAGCAGCACGCGACGCCACCAGGGCTTGCGCGACTCGGCGGCGGTCTCCAGCGCGTCGAGGCCGGCCTCGAGCGAGGTGAACTCCGCCTCGGGCTCCGGAGCGAGCTCTTCGACGACTTCAGTTGCCATGGCGGCTGATCTCCTTGTGCAGCTCGGCGGTGATCTGCCGGGTCAGGTCGGTCACCGCGGCGTCCTCGATCCGCCGCGGCTGCGGGATCTCCACCCGCCACTCCCGGGCGATCCGGCCCGGTCGGGAGGAGAGCAGGATGACGCGCTGGCCGAGGCGGGCGGCCTCGCGCACGTTGTGCGTCACGAAGATGACGGTCAGCCCGGTCTCGGACCAGAGCTTGACCAGCTCCTCGTGCAGCACGTCGCGGGTGATGGCGTCGAGCGCGGCGAACGGCTCGTCCATCAGCAGCACGTCGGCCTGCTGGGCCAGCGAGCGCGCCAGCGCGACGCGCTGGCGCATGCCGCCGGACAGCTCGTGCACCCGCTTGTCGTACGCGGAGCCGAGCCGGACCAGGCCCAGCAGCCGCTGGGCCTCCTCGCGCCGCTCGGCGTTGCCGCGCACCCCGCGCAGCTTGAGCGCGAGCTCCACGTTGCGGCCCGCGGTCAGCCACGGGAAGAGCGCCGACTCCTGGAACATCAGCGCCGCGTGCCCCGGGCGCGAGCCCTTCCCCGGCAGCTCGATGACGCCCGAGCTGGCCGGGTCCAGGCCCGCGATCAGGTTCAGCAGCGTGGACTTGCCGCAGCCGGAGGCGCCGAGCAGGCAGACGAACTCGCCGGGCGCCACGGACAGGTCGATCCCGTCCAGCACCGGCACGCCGCCCTTGCCGAAGGTCTTGGTCACGCCGGTCAGCCGTACGGCCGCCGGCTCGACCGCCTCGAGCTCTTCGCCCACGGTAGCGGTCACAGTCATCGCGGTGTCCCTTCTCCTGGGTCAGTCGGTCACGAGGTGGAGACCGTGGTGTCCCCGGCCTTCGTCAGCTCCTGGTTGAGCAGCGTCAGGTCGAAGATCCCGGTGAGCGAGGTGCTCTTGAGCAGTCCGTCGGCGACGGCGTGGTCCAGCGAGGTCTGCAGCGAGGAGACCAGCGGGTCGTTGGTCACCGACTCCTCGGTCCAGGCGCGCTCGATCTCGCTCGTCTTGATCGTCGAGCCGGTCAGCTTCTTGATCGCGCCGCTGATCAGGGTCTGCGCCGCGGCCGGGTTCGCCGTGATCCACTTGTTCACGGCGATCTGCGCGTCCAGCAGCTTGGCCACCGTCTGCGGGTGGGCCTTGAGGTACGCGGTGTTCACGACCAGGTTCGTCGTGGCGAACTCGCCGCCGGGCCACAGCGACTTCTCGTCCACCAGCACGTGGCCCTTGCCCTCCACCACCAGCCGGGAGGCCCAGGGCTCGGGCACCCAGGCGCCCTGGATCTTGCCCTGCTCGAACAGGCTGAGCGTGGTCGCGTTCGCCTCCGGCTGGATGCTCACGTCACCGCCGCCCTGCTCGTTCGTCGAGTAGCCCTGCTGCTTGAGCCAGTAGCGCAGCGCGACGTCCTGGGTGTTGCCGAGCTGCGGGGACGCGATGGTCTTGCCCTTGAGCTGCGCGGCGGAGGTGATGGAGCTGTCGACGACGAGCTCGGCGCCGCCGGTCTCGGCGCCCGCGATGATCGTCAGGCCCTGCTTGTCCGACTTGGTCCAGGCGGACAGGGCGGAGGAGGGGCCGACGTACGCGGCGTCCAGCTGGCCGGACAGCAGCGCGGTCATCTCGGCGGGGCCCGCGTTGAAGATCGTGGTGCTCAGCGTGGTCGAACCGAGGTCCTTGGCGAGCGTGCCGTTCGCGACCTCGGCGATCGCGGTGGAGTGGGTGACGTTCGCGAAATAACCGAGCCGCAGCGACGAGGCCGCGGTGCCGGAGGAGGTTCCGGTGGCGCCGCCGGCGGCGGAGCTCGTGCCCGCTGTCGCGTGGGCGCACGCGCTGGTGACCGCGAGGGTCAGCGCGCCGACGACGAGGGCAGAGGCAGTGCGGAGCGCTAAGGGGAACTTTCCGGTTCTGGGCATGGGATTCCTCGCGAGGAGTCGAAGGGAAGGGCGGGGTGGTGCGATGGCGCGGCGTCGTGGGCGCGACACCCGCTCAGCCGCCCGGTGCCCTTCGGCTCGATCGCGCCGGAGATCCCGGCGAGTATGAAGTCGAACACTGACATTCTCTTGCTCAGCCCTCGGATCCCAGCGGCACGCCCACCATGCCCGCGGTCAACGTCGTCCCGTCGGCGTCGTCGATCAGCAGGAAGGAGCCGGTGCGCCGGTGATCGGCGTAGTCGTCCAGCGGAAGCGGGGCGGCGGTGCGCAGCGTGGCCTGGCCGATGTCGTTGGCGCGCAGCGCCTCCGGGTTCGGGTCCCGGCGCAGCGTCTCCAGGTTCAGCGTCGAGTCCAGCGAGCGCACGATCGCCTTGACGGTCGAGGTGCCGTGGCGCAGCAGCACCCGGTCGCCCGCGCGCAGCGGCCGGTCGGCGATGTGGCAGACCGTGGCGACCACGTCCTGGGTCACCTCGGGCGCCCGGTCCGCCGCGACGATCACGTCGCCGCGGGAGACGTCCACGTCGTCCGCGAGCCGGATGGTCACCGACTGCGGCGCGTAGGCCAGGTCCACGTCCTGCTCGCCGAGCCGGTCGATCCCGGCGATCGTGGTGCGCCGCCCCGAGGGCAGCACCAGCACCTCGTCGCCCGGGCGGAACGCGCCGGCGGTGACCTGGCCCGCGTAGCCGCGGTAGTCGCGGAACTCGGGGCTCTGCGGCCGCAGCACGTACTGCACCGGCAGCCGCGCCGCGCAGAACTGCGGGTCGTGGTCGACTTCCACGCTCTCCAGGTGCTCGAGCAGCGTCGGGCCCGCGTACCAGTCCATGTGGTTCGACGGGTCCACGACGTTGTCCCCGGCCAGCGCCGAGATCGGGATCGCGGTCACGTCAGGCACGCCCAGCGCCCGGGTGTAGGCGGCGAACTCGTCGGCGATCGGCGCGAACACCGACTCCTGATAGTCCACCAGGTCCATCTTGTTCACCGCGAGGACCACGTGCGGCACCTTCAGCAGCGCCGCGACGGCCGCGTGCCGGCGGGTCTGCTCGACCACGCCGTGCCGCGCGTCCACCAGTACCACGGCCAGCTGCGCGGTCGAGGCGCCGGTGACCATGTTCCTGGTGTACTGCACGTGGCCCGGCGTGTCGGCCAGGATGAAACGGCGCTTCGGGGTCGCGAAGTAGCGGTAGGCGACGTCGATCGTGATGCCCTGCTCGCGCTCGGCGCGCAGGCCGTCGGTCAGCAGCGCCAGGTCGGCGCCGTCGAGGCCGCGCTCGCGGGAGACCCGCTCCACGGCGTCGAGCTGGTCGGCGAAGACCTGCTTGGTGTCGTGCAGCAGCCGGCCGACGAGGGTGGACTTGCCGTCGTCGACGGAGCCCGCGGTGGCCAGCCGGAGCAGCGTGCCGGTCGGCGTCTCCAGGGGCGGTTCGTGGATGGCGGTCATCTTTAGAAGTACCCCTCGCGCTTGCGGTCTTCCATGGCGGCTTCGGACATCTTGTCGTCGGCGCGCGTCGCGCCGCGCTCGGTCAGCGTGGACGCGGCGATCTCGGTGATGATTTCCTGCAGCGTCGCGGCAGTCGAGTCGACGGCGCCCGTGCAGGACATGTCGCCGACGGTCCGGTAGCGCACGGAGCGCGCCTCGATCGTCTCGCCGTCCTTCGGCCCGCCCCACTCGCCGGGCGTGAGCCACATCCCGCTGCGCTTGAAGACCTCGCGCTCGTGCGCGAAGTAGATCTCCGGCAGCTCGATCTTCTCCTGCTCGATGTACTGCCAGACGTCGAGCTCGGTCCAGTTGCTCAGCGGGAACACGCGCACGTGCTCGCCGGGCCGGTGCCTGCCGTTGTAGAGCGACCACAGCTCGGGGCGCTGCCGGCGCGGGTCCCACTGGCCGAACTCGTCGCGCAGCGAGAACACCCGCTCCTTCGCGCGGGCCTTCTCCTCGTCGCGCCGCCCGCCGCCGAACACGGCGTCGAAGCGGTGCGTGTTGATCGCGTCCAGCAGCGGCACGGTCTGCAGCGGGTTGCGGGTGCCGTCCGCGCGCTCGCGCAGCCGGCCGTCGTCGATGTAGTCCTGCACCTTCGCGACCTCCAGCCGCAGCCCGTGCTCCGCGACCGTGCGGTCCCGGTACTCGAGCACCTCGGGGAAGTTGTGGCCGGTGTCCACGTGCAGCAGCCCGAACGGCACCCTGGCGGGCCAGAAGGCCTTCATCGCCACGTGCAGCATCACGATCGAGTCCTTGCCGCCCGAGAACAGCAGCACCGGGCGCTCGAACTCGGCCGCGGCCTCACGGAAGATGTGCGCGGCCTCCGACTCGAGCGCGTCCAGGTGGCTCAGGCGAAGGGGGCTCACGGTATCCACAACGGTCATGTCAGTCTCCTTCGTCACGTGTGCAGCCCGCACTCGGTCTTGGCGAACCCGGCCCAGCGTCCGGCCCGCGGGTCCTCCCCGGGGGCGGTGCGCCGGGTGCACGGCTCGCACCCGATCGAGGTGTACCCGTCCTGGAAGAGCGGGTTGACCAGCACGCCGTGCTTCTCGGCGTACTCCTGCACGTCCTCGTCGGTCCACGCGGCGATCGGCGAGATCTTCACCATGCCGCGCTTGGCGTCGAAGTCCACGACGCGGATGTCCTTGCGGGTCGGGGCGTCCACCCGGCGCATCCCGTTGACCCATGCCGTGTACGGCGACAGTCCGCGCTCGAGCGGCTCGACCTTCCGCAGCGCGCAGCACTGCCCTGGGTTGCGCTCGAACAGGTTCGCGCCGTACTCGGCGTCCTGCTCGGCGACGGTCTGCTTCGGGGTGACCGAGACCAGGTTCACGTCGTAGACCGCGGCGACCGCGTCACGGGTGCCGATCGTCTCGGCGAAGTGGTAGCCGGTGTCCAGGAACAGCACGTCGATGCCGGGCACCACGGTCTGCGCCAGGTGCACCAGGTGCGTGTCCGCCATCGACGACGCAAGCACCAGGTTCGACCCGAAGGTCTGCCCGGCCCACGCCAGCACCTCGGCGGCCGGCCGGTCGGCGAACCGGGCCTCGGCCTCGTCGGCCAGCGCCCGCAGCGCGTCCTCGGTCGTCTCGGATCGTGATATGAGCGCGGTCATGACTTGGATACCGCCAAACTGCTGAGACCGACGAAGTTGAGACGGAAGACCCGCGCGCACGCCCGGCACAGCCACACGCCGTGGCTGGCCTCCGGCTTGTCGCCGGACAGCACCTCGGGACGCAGGTCCTCATCGCCGCAGTACGGGCAGTACTGCGGTGCGGCTCGTTCGCTCACGGCGAGTCCTCTTCCGGGATAGGCATGGTCGGGCCTGGCCGGAGCCGGAAGGAGTGGAATGTCCCGTCCGACGCATCAGCCCGGCCCGCGTGGCGCGCCTCGGACGCCGGGTACGGCGCGCGATCGAGGCGGTGTCGAGGGCGGCGGGGGTCAGCGGGTGGGCAGACAGACTGCGCTGGAAACGCGCTTGAGGTCGACGTGCAGCCGACCTACGAGGGCGATTCCGGAGCGGGACATGATTCGAGATTGCCATCCCGAGGCGTCCGCGTCTACCTCGTCCCGCTATGCGGACCGAGGTGTGAGACAGTATTCGAGCTTTCGCGGGTCCGCCAGCGCGATCGGCCGCGGTGGGCGGGGGCGGAGTCCCGAGACGGTAGTACGGTCTGCTTTCGCAGGTGGGGGGTGGGGTGGGGGCGGCCGTCGGCCGCCCCCGCGTCGTGTGCCGAAGGCCCGCTCTCAACCGGCGAAGCGGGCCACCATTTCGCTCTGCCAGCGCGATTCCGGCCAGCCGTCGTGCTTGGTGCGCAGCCGCTGGACCCGGTCCAGCCAGCCGACGACCTCGTCCGGGTCGTAGCCGCGGGCGGTGAGCGCGCAGGCGATCACCGTGCCGGTGCGGCCGATCCCGGCCCGGCAGTGCACCACGACGTTGCGGCCCTCGTCGAGCAGCGAGCAGACCTTCGCGACGGCCGCGCGCAGCTCGAGCTCCTCGTGCACCGGGTCCGGCGGCAGGCCGCCGTTCACCAGGTCGTGCAGGGTGAACACGTGCCGGTCGAGCGGGGCCGGGCTGTAGTTGCCGAAGCCGATGAGCGAGACGACGGTGTCGAAACCGAGCTCGGAGAGCCGGCTGAAATCGAAGTTGTCCGCGGGCAGGGCCATGCCGGCCAGCCGCGCCTTCTCTCCGCGCTGCGCCCACCAGAGCCAAGGCGGCCCCGAGACGACCGCGTCGTCGGGCTGCGGGAGTTCGATCATCGCCATAGTGCGAGCCTAACCGGGCGGGGGTGGTCTGTTCAGAGTCGTTCGATGATCGTCACGTTGGCCTGGCCTCCGCCCTCGCACATCGTCTGCAGTCCGTAGCGCCCCCCAGTGCGCTCCAGCTCGTGCAGCATCGAGGTCATCAGCCGGGCGCCGGTCGCGCCGATCGGGTGGCCGAGCGCGATCGCCCCGCCGTTGACGTTCACCTTCGCCGGATCACAGCCTGTTTCCCGCAACCAGGCCAGTACGACGCTGGCGAACGCCTCGTTGATCTCTACCAGGTCGACGTCCCCGATGTCGAGCCCTGTCTTGCGCAGCGCGTGCGCGGTGGCCGGGATCGGGGCCGTCAGCATCATGATCGGGTCGTCCCCGCGCACCGAGAGGTGGTGGATCCGCGCCCGCGGCGTCAGCCCGTGCACCCGGACGGCGTCTTCGGAGGCGATCAGCAGCGCCGCCGAGGCGTCGTTGGTGGGGGAGGAGACCGCCGCCGTCAGCCGGCCGCCGTCGATCAGGGTCTTGAGCCCGGCCATCTGCTCCAGGCTGGTGCCGCGGCGCGGCCCCTCGTCCACCGCGAAGCCCTGGTACGGCGCGATCTCGCGCTCGAAGTACCCGGCGTCGATCGCGGCCACGGCCCGGGTGTGCGAGCGCAGCGCCCACTCCTCCATCTCGGCCCGGGAGATGTCCCACTTCTCGGCGATCCGCTCGGCGCCGTGGAACTGGCTGACCGGCTGCTCGCCGTAGCGCTCCAGCCAGCCCGCCGAGCCGGCGAAGGGCCCCTCGGTCATGCCGAGCTTCTCCACCGCCGCGGCGCCCGAGTACCAGAGCGGGATCTGCGACATCGACTGCACGCCACCAGCGACGACGAGGTCCGAGGTGCCGGACATCACCGCCTGCGCGGCGAAGTGCACGGCCTGCTGCGAGGAGCCGCACTGCCGGTCGATGGTGACCCCCGGCACGTGCTCGGGCAGTCCGGCCGCGAGCCAGGCCGTGCGCGCGATGTCCGTGCTCTGCGGCCCGACGTTGTCGATGCAGCCGAACACGACGTCGTCCACCGCGCCGGGGTCCGTTCCGGTGCGCTCCATCAGGGAACGGAGAACGTGCCCGCCCAGGTCGGCGGGGTGCACGGCGCTGAGCGCGCCGCCGCGCCTGCCGACCGCGGTCCGCACCGCGCCGACGATGTACGCCTCTGTCATGGGGCCAGGGTACTGCGCGACGGCCGGATTGTTACCGTGCGGTAAGCGACAGGCGTGTAACTCCTGTATTCCGCCGAGACCCGCCTACACGCTGCGTCCACGCGGCTACATCGCTCCCTAGCCGAGTTCGGCTTCCGATGCCCGCACGGTCCACTGCGCGAAGGACTCGCCCTCGCGCCGCCCCGCCTGGAAGTTCTTCAGCACCCGCTCGATGTAATCGGGCAGCTCGGTCGAGGTGACCTTGAGCCCGCGCACCTTGCGGCCGAAGGAGCCCTCGTCGTCCAGGTCCGAGCCGAAGTGTCCGCCGAGGTGCACCTGGAAGCCCTCGACCTGCTCGCCGTCCTTGTTCCGGACGAGCTGGCCCTTGAGTCCGATGTCGGCCGTCTGGATCCGGGCGCAGGAGTTCGGGCAGCCGTTGACGTTCACCGTCACCGGCGTGTCGAAGTCCGGCAGCCGCTTCTCCAGCTCGTCGATCACGTCCGAGGCCAGCGCCTTGGTCTCGACGATCGCCAGCTTGCAGAACTCGATGCCGGTGCACGCCATCGTGTGCCGGCGGAAGACGCTCGGCCGGACCTGCAGGTCCAGCGCGGCCAGCGCCTCGACCAGCGGTTCGACCTGGTCCCGCGGCACGTCCAGGATCAGCATCTTCTGGTCGGCCGTGGTGCGGATCCGCCCCGAGCCCGCCGCCTCGGCGAGGTCGGCGATCTTCGCCAGCGTCGGGCCGTCGACCCGGCCGACCCGCGGCGCGAAGCCGACGTAGAAGTTGCCGTCCTTCTGCTCGTGCACGCCCACGTGGTCGCGCTCGGCCGGCGGCACGAACGCCGGCGCCGGGCCGTCGATCAGCTCGCGCTTGAGGTACTCGGTCTCCAGCACCTCGCGGAAGCGCGCCGGGCCCCAGTCGGCCATCAGGAACTTGAGACGCGCGCGGGTGCGCAGCCGGCGGTAGCCGTAGTCGCGGAAGATCCCGATCACCCCGGCCCACACCTCGGGGACCTCCTCCAGCGGGATCCAGGCCCCGAGCCGCTTCGCGAACTGCGGATTCGTGGACAGGCCGCCGCCGACCCAGAGGTCGAAGCCGGGCCCGTGCTCCGGGTGCACGACGCCGACGAACGAGATGTCGTTAGCCTCGTGCACCACGTCCTGCAGGCCGGAGATCGCGGTCTTGAACTTGCGCGGCAGGTTCGAGAACTCGCGGGACCCGATGTAGCGCTCGTTGATCGCCTCGATCGCCGAGGTGCCGTCCAGGATCTCGTCCTTCGAGACGCCGGCGACCGGCGAGCCGAGGATGACCCGGGGGACGTCGCCGCACGCCTCGGTGGTGCTCAGACCGACGCCCTCGAGGATCTTCCAGATCGTCGGGACGTCCTCGATCCGGATCCAGTGCAGCTGGATGTTCTGCCGGTCGGTGATGTCCGCGGTGCCGCGCGCGTAGTCCGTCGAGACGGTCGCGATCGCGCGCAGCTGGGCCGGCGTCAGCCGGCCGCCGTCGATGCGCACCCGCAGCATGAAGTACTTGTCGTCCAGCTCCTCCGGCTCGAGCACGGCGGTGCGCCCGCCGTCGATCCCGGGGCGGCGCTGGGTGTAGAGGCCCCACCAGCGCATCCGGCCGCGCAGGTCGGCGCCGTCGATCGAGTCGAAGCCGCGGTACGCGTAGACGTTCTCGATCCGCGCGCGGACGTTGAGGCCGTCGTCGTCCTTCTTCACCTGCTCGTTGCCGTTGAGCGGGGTGAAGTGCCCCTTCGCCCACTGCCCCTCGCCGCGGTGCCGGCGGATCTGGTGCGACTTCACGCTCGCGGTCCGCTGCGGCGCGGCGGCGGGGTCCTGGGCGGAGGCGTTCGGACGCGACTCTGCAGTCGTCATGGAGGGAATCCTTCAACGTGACGTGGTGAAGCGGGCGGCGGGCTTGGCGGCTGGCTACGCCAGACAGATCGCGCTGGAGCTCCGGCCGAAGTCCACGTGCCGACGCGAGACCAGCGCGACGCCGAGGTCGCGCACCCGCAGGTGCGCCGCGGCGCGCGCGACGGGCCGGTCTATGGCAGGGGACATGTCCCCAGGTTTGCACCCGAGCCGGGGGGACGTCCAGCCGATCCCAGAATCCGGACCGCATGTGAGACGCCACGGCGCGTCGCACCGCGCTCGTCGGTGGCGCCGTGCGCTCGGATCGGCCGCGGGTCGGCGGAGCCCGCTGCGGTTCGGTGAGCTCTCATCTGCGGCGCCGTGCGCTCGGATCGGCCGCGGGTCGGCGGAGCTCCCGCCGCGGTTTCCGGAGGTCGGCGCGCTCGTCCGGTCCGCGGGCTAGGAGACTTCGAGAGTCCCAAGGGTGACGTCGACCGTGGTCTTCGTACCGTTCGCCTCGGTGAAGCCGACCGGCACCTTCTCGCCCGGGCTGAGCGTCGCGAGCTGCGCGGAAAGGGCGTCCATGGACGTGACCGAAACCTTGTTGACGGAGGTGATGAGGTCGCCGGGGACGATGCCTGCGTTGGCGGCGGGGCCGCCGGACGTGACTTCCACCACGCCGACGCCGACCGGCTGCGCGTTGGAGTCGACGACGGTGCGGCCGGTGATGCCGAGCGAGGCGAGGCCGGAGTCGACGACCTTGCCGTGGGTGACGATCTGGTCGGCGATCCGCTTCGCCTCGTTCGAGGGGATGGCGAAGCCGATGCCCGGGTGCGCGCCGCCGAGGTTCTGGTCGACGGCCGTCAGGGTCGGGATGCCGACCACGTGGCCGGTCAGGTCGACGAGCGCCCCGCCGCTGTTGCCGGAGTTGATCGCCGCAGAGGTCTGGATCATGTCGGTCAGGGTGGCGGCGGGCGTGTTCTCGCTCTTCGGCTCGGTGACGGTGCGTCCGGTTGCGGAGATGATGCCGTCGGTCGACGAGCTCGAGAGCCCGATCGGGTTGCCCATCGCGAGCACGAGTTGCCCGACCACCGCCTTGGAGGAGTCGGCCCAGGTCACCGGCTTGAGCCCGGACGGCGGGCTCGTCAGTTTGATCACCGCGAGATCGCCCTGCGGGAAGCGGTTGACGAGCTTGGCGGCGAAGGTCTGGCCGGAGGTGGACAGGGTGACCGTGTACGTGTCCGAGCCGGCGACGACGTGGTTGTTGGTCACGATGTCGCCCTGGGTGTCCAGGATCTCCCCGGTTCCGAGCGAGCTGGAGCTCGTGATCTCCACCACCGAGGGCATCACCGAGGCGATGACGTTCTCGTAGTTGGTCTGCAGGCTCACCCCGCCCGGACTCGACGTCGAGCTCGCCGAGCCGGACCCCGACGAGGTGCAGCCGCTCAGTGCCAGCGCCCCGATTCCCAGTACCGCGACCGCGCCAAGCACTCGTGTCCGCACCTTGGACCACCATCCCGTATCCCGGCGGGGCTAGCCGCTCTGCTCTGATCCAGCAGACATCCGCACGCGGCTTCCCGCACGCCGACCCTGTGCAGTCTGGGCCGAACGGGCTACGCGGCGCCGAGAAGTACGACGTCGAGGATGCGGGGGCCGTGGACGCCCTCGACGCGGTCGAGTTCGATGTCACTGGTCGCCGACGGCCCCGCGATCCAGGTCTGCGGACGAGTCGGCACGAGGGCTCCGACCGCAAAAGCCTGCGGGACGGAGCCGACGATCTGATCCGGCACGCGCACGACGCAGATGTGGTGGTCGGGCACGAGCGTGAGCAGCCGGCGTCCTTGGCCGGGGCCGCCGTCGAGCACGATGGTGCCGGTCTCGGCGATGGCGAGCGCGCAGCCGCTGATGACCGAGTGCACGGCGTCGAGCCGCTGTGCGGTCAGATCGGGGGTGTCGTGAATGAGTGCGACGTCCGGCGGGACCCGCGTGAGCCAATCCTCTGGCAGTCCGCTCGGCACGACGGCGCTCGTCGAGCCGCGCTCGGCCAGCAGCCGTGCGACGGTGCCGGCGATCTCGGCCTCGCCGCTGCGATGGACGTGCGCCCGATACTCGGCGAGGTTCTCGGCGAGCAGATCGATGTCCCCGCCCTCGGAGCGCGCACCGTGTACCGCCAGATAGTCCCGGTCGACCTCGCTCCGCTCGCCGCGCGGCACGTCGGCCAGCGCTCTGCGGACCCGGCGAAGGATCTCGTCACGCGCGCTTGCGGCGCTTGCGGTGGTCTCGGTCATCGGTGGGTCTCCTTCCACCATTGGCGGAAGGTCTGCTTCGGCAGCTCCGGGAGGTCGCGGGTCTCGGTCCACGCCTTGGCCGGGCCGAGCGGGAGCTTGCGGTCCGTGGGCAGCAGCCTCCGGGCCTTGATCGCGGCGGTCTCGGCGGCGCGGTACGCGGCAGGGTGGGTCATGGCGTAGGTGGCGGCCTGCATGGCGGCGCGTTCGGCGCGGTGGCCGGGTTCGGTGTCGGCGACGCGGGCGCGGAGGTGGACGAGGACCTCGGGGATGTCGATGGCGACCGGACAGGCCTCGAAGCAGGCGCCGCACAGCGACGAGGCGTAGGGGAGTGAGGCGTCGATCTCGCTCGCGGTGCCGCGCAGTTGCGGGCTGAGGATGGCGCCGATCGGGCCCGGGTACGCGGAGCCGTAGGCGTGGCCGCCGGCGCGCTCGTAGACCGGGCAGACGTTCAGGCATGCGGAGCAGCGGATGCAGCGCAGGGCCTGGCGGCCCACGGTGTCCGCGAGGGTGTCGGTGCGGCCGTTGTCGAGCAGTACGAGGTGGAACGTGCGCGGGCCGTCGCCCGCGGCCGTGCCGGTCCACATCGTCGTGTACGGATTCATCCGCTCGGCGGTGGAGGAGCGGGGAAGCAGCTGGAGGAAGACCTCGAGATCGCGGAAGCTCGGGATGATCTTCTCGATGCCGACGACCGAGATCAGCGTTTCGGGCAGGGTCAGGCACATGCGGCCGTTGCCCTCGGATTCGAGGACGACCAGCGTCCCGGTCTCCGCGATCATGAAGTTGGCGCCGGAGACGGCGACCTTGGCGCGCAGGAACTTCTCCCGCAGGTGCAGCCGCGCCGCCTCGGCCAGATCGGCCGGCGCGTCGGTGAGCCCCTCCGGCGCGGGGCGGCCGTAGCGGGCCATGTTGGCGCGGAAGATCTCGCGGATCTCGGTGCGGTTGCGGTGGATCGCCGGGACGAGGATGTGCGAGGGCAGGTCGTCGCCGAGCTGCACGATCAGCTCGGCCAGGTCCGTCTCGTAGGCCGCGATGCCCTCGGCGGCCAGTGCCGCGTTGAGGCCGATCTCCTGGGTGGCCATCGACTTCACCTTGACCACCTCGCTCTCGCCGGTGGCCTTGACCAGGTCGGCGACGATGCGGTTGGCCTCGGCGGCGTCCCGCGCCCAGTGGACCTGCCCGCCCGCCTCGGTGACCTTCGCCTCGAGCTGCAGGAGGTACTCGTCGAGGTGGCGCAGCGTGTGGTCCTTGATGGCCTTGCCGGCCTCGCGGAGCTCGGCCCAGTCCTCGATCTCGCTGACGGCCTTCGCGCGCTTGTCGCGGATCGTGTGCGTCGCGCGGGTGAGATTGGCGCGAAGCCGTTCGTCCTTCGTGGCGGTGCGGGCCGCTTCGGGGAAGGGCGGCATGCCCAGGTAGACGCCGCTCATGCGCTCACCTCGTACGGCGAGTCCGCGGTGGACGCCAGGACCTCGGCGAGATGCAGGGTCCTGATGGGCGCCTCGGATCGGCGGGCCGTACCGCCGATGTGCATCAGGCAGGAGTTGTCCGCCGCGATCAGGAATTCGGCGCCGCTCTCGACCGCGTGCGCCACCTTGTCGGCGCCCATGGCCGCCGAGACGTCGGGGTTCTTCACCGAGAAGGTCCCGCCGAAACCGCAGCACTCCTGCGCGCCCGGCAGCTCCACGAGCTCGAGGCCTGCGACGCGGCGCAGCAGCCGGGTCGGCCGATCGCCCAGCTTGAGCAGCCGCGAGGAGTGACAGGTCGGATGATAGGCGACACGATGCGGGAAGTGCGCGCCCACGTCCTCCGTCCCGAGGACGTCCACGAGGTACTCGGTGAGCTCGTAGACCGGCGGCGGATCGTCCGCGCCGAGCAGCCTCGGGTGAACGTCGCGGACGAAGGCGCCGCAGGAGCCCGAGGGCACGACGACGGCGTCGTACCCGCGGAAGTCGCGCGCGAACTTCTCCGCCAGGGGCTTGGCCTCGGCCGGATAGCCGGTGTTGTACTGCATCTGCCCGCAGCAGGTCTGCGCCTCGGGGAAATCGACCTCGACCCCGAGGCGCTCCAGGACGCGTACGGCGGCGATCCCGGTGCTCGGGAAGGCCACGTCGTTAACGCACGTGACGAACAGGGCGATCTTCGGCATCGCGGCTCGGCGCTCCTCGATTCATCGGAGGTCTTGACTCTGCTGCGAATGCTACTGCGCCCCGCCGACACCGGGCCAGCGCCCGGGCGGATTCTCAGCTACTGAGCTCGGTGGTGGGAAGGATCTGCCTGACCGCGGTGACCGGCATCATGTTCCAGCGGCCGTACTGGATCCGCTGCCCGGTCGTCGGCGCGTGGATGACCAGGCCGTTTCCCACGTACATGGCGACGTGCGCGCCGCCGAGGTAGAAGAGCAGGTCGCCGGGCCGCAGATCGGCGGGATCCGGCGAGACCGCCTGGCCCGCGCCCATCTGATCCCACGTCACGCGCGGCAGCTGCACGCCGGCCGCCGCCCACGCGGCCTGGACCAGGCCGGAGCAGTCGTAGCTCGGATCGCCGGTGCCGCCCCACTGGTACCACATGCCCAGCTTCGATTCGGCGAAGTCGACCGCCGTCGCGGCCCGGCCGGTCGGCTGCGGCAGGTTCGCGATCTCCTGCGGGGTGATGCCCGCGTAGTCCATCGACCAGCGCTGAGCCGACGTCAGCTGGTCGAGCAGCGCCTGCGCCTGCCGCTCCTCGGCGAGGATCTGCGCCCGCGCGGCCGCGGCCCGCGACTCGTCGTCCGCCTGCTGCTCCATGGCCTGAGAAGCCTCGGCGCGGAACTGGACGAGCTGCTGCTGTTGCTGGAGAACCTTTTTCAGCCCGACGGATTCGCCGCGGCTGAGCGACTGAAGGCTGACCGCGCGCTGCAGGAATTCTTCGGGTTGCTGCGCGAACATAAGCTGCAAGGTGGGATCGACGCCGGTGCCGCGGTATTGCGTTTCGGCCAATTGACCTAACGATCCGTAGTATTTATTGACCTGCAGCTGAATCGTCGACGCCGTGGACTGAATGGCGTCGACCTTCTGCTGAAGCCTCGCCATGTCCTGGGCGGCCTGGTCGTAGCGCTGCGTCGCGATCTCCGACTGCGCCCGCAGGCTCTGCACCTGCGCCGTGACCGACCGCACCGTCAGCGCCTGGCTCGTCGCCGGCGCGCACACCGCCGCCGCGATCCCCGCTGCCGCGGCCGACGACGTCACCGCGCCGACCCTGCGCACGCCGGCCGCCGTGACCGGCCCGACCACGCGGTTCGCCCGTTTGTGAGACACCATCGCGGCACCACTCCAGACCAGGGACCTGCGACCTGGCGGGGACGCCGGTCGACCGATACCGCGTCACCCTACGCCGCGGGTGACCGCTCGACCGCGCACGGTGAGCACCGCTTTGCCGGATCGTTACCGCACTTCTGTGCTTTCGGTCGCAGTTGCCCGTTTTCCGGCGCCCGTTCGGGGTACTGCGGGCCTGGTGGCGCGCGCGGAGCGGCCGATTCGGCCCGGCCGGGGAAAAATTCGGCGACAGGGTTGCGGCGGGCCCCTAGAATCTTCGATTCAGTGAGACAAACCGTACGCTCAACCCATGAGCGGATATTTGACAACCCGAACCCGCTCCCCGAAGCGAATCAGTACCACGGAGGCATCCATGTCGGCACAGGCGATTTCCGCGGCAGGCCCAGCGCCTACCCCTGTGCCCCCCTGCCGACCGTCCCGCACCCGGTCGCGACGCCTGTCCGCCGCCGAGGCCGCCGAGGCCGCGGAACCGATGGACGACGGCCTCGGCTGGAGCGAGCCGGAGATCGCCGAGCTCGCCCGCCTCGCGCCCGGTCTGCTGCCCGGCCGGATAATGACCTGCGACCCGGTCGGCGCCCTGGTGCTGACCGAACTCGGCGCCACCGCCGCGACCTACTGCGCGTCGCTGCTGCTGGCCGTCGCCCGCGCCCGCTCCGCCGGCCGCCTGTGGCCCAAGCCGGGCGACCGCGTGGCGCTGCGCCGGTGGCCGGACGGCCCGGTCACGGTCGAGGGTGTCGTCGCCTGACAGGCCCGCTGCTTGGTGTGGTTGGCCGGACGGCCCGGTGCGGCATTCGATCAAGGGTGTCGTCGCCTGACAGGCTCACTGCTTGGTGTGGTCGGTCGGACGGCCCGGTGCGGCATTCGATCAAGGGTGTCGTCGCTTGACAAGCCAACGCCGCCCCAAAGGTCCAACGCCGCCCCTGAAGCCCGCAGACCCCCTGACAACGTCGAAGAGCCCCCCACCCGGTCCACCGCGGGTGCAGGGGGCTCTCGGCGTCTCGCGAGGCCTTGCGGCGCTACTTGTTCGAGGTCTGCACGATGCCGCCCCACGCGGCCCGCGCGCCCGAGTCGCCGACCTGGACGACGCGCACGAGGCAGATCGCGCTCGCGCCGATGGCGAGCGCCGCGATGACGACCATGGCCGCGTGATGGTCCGCGTAGCCGCGCCTTTCGGCCAGCGCCAGCGCCAGGGCCAGCACGGCCACCGCGGCGACGAACCAGACCAGCGTGCCGCCGAGCGACTTGTGCTGCGCGGCCACGGTCTGCAGGTACGAGTCGTGGTTGTACAGCTGCGTGCCCGCGAGCTGCGTCGCGTACGTCACCGGCACCATGACCACGGCGAGCGCCGCCACCCACCAACCGAACCGGCGGCGCCACGCCGGTCGGATCGCGATGGCGAGGACGCCCAGGCAGGCAAGCGGTATGCCGACCACCGTCACGTGGATGATCAGTATGTGCGTGGGCAGTCCGAATACGGTGTACGGCATGGAAGCGTCCTCGATTGGCGTCTCGACTCATTGTTCAAACGGCAACAACGTACGCGCTTGCGCAAAGGTTCAAACGTCTACCGTCCCGCCTGTGCGCCAATAGAAGCCGTCCTCGCGGGAGAGGAAGGCCGAGTCGATCAGGTATCGGCGCAGCGCGGCGTAGTCGGGGTAGAGGTCGCGCAGCACCATGTTCACCTCGGCCTCGGCGTACCGGGTGCCGGGTTCGAAGGCCTGCGCGACCTCCTCGAGCACGATCTGCCGCTTGCCGAACTTCTCCGGCAGGTAGACCAGCTTGCCGTCCTGGAAGCAGTTGAGCAGCACCGAAAGGCGCGCCGGATCGGTGGTCGAGAAGGCCTTCGCGGCCGCCTCGTCGCGCTGCCGGTTGAGCTCGCTCAGAGCGCGCCGGAAGACCTCGGGGGCCGCCGTGTAGCGTTCCCCCTCCGCGCCGCGGACCAGGCCGAGTGCGCCCAGGTTGGCCAGCGCGCGGCTGGTCTCCGCCACGCCGGCGCCCGCCGCAGCGGCGAGCTGAGCCACCGTCAGCCCCTCGGGCGGGTCGGCGAGCACCAGCGCGGAGAAGACGCGCAGCTTCGCGGTGTCGGCGAGCACGGCCACCAGTCGGCGCGGGTCGGGGACCCGCTGATCGTTGTCCTCCATACCGGCGGAGCCTAGTTGAGCCCGTCGCCACGACGCAGGGGGATTTTCGCTCACGGGCCACTACCTACCCGCGCGGCGCACCGCTTTCACCGGCTTTTCCGGTCAAGCCACCAGCAGTTCCCCGCGCAGCGGCAGCTCTCGCGAGGACGGGCCGACCTTGATGCCGAACTGGCCGCCGGGCTGGGCCCACTCGTGCCGCTCGGTGTCCCAGTGCGCGAACGCGCGGGCGGGCAGCGTGAGCCGGACCCGGGCTCGCTCGCCGGGCTCGGCGACGGCCTTGCCGAAGGCGGCCAGCGCGCTGACGCCGTCGACCGGCCGGGTCAGGTAGACCTGCACGGTCTCGGTGCCCGCCCGCTCGCCGACGTTGCGCACGGTCACTCCGATCTCCACGTCCGCGCCCGCGTGCACGGGGCCGACCGGTAGCTGGACCTCCTCGTACTCCCACTCGGTGTAGCCGAGGCCGTGGCCGAAGGGGTAGCGCGGGTCGATGCCGGTGCGCGCGTAGGCGCGGTAGCCGACGCTCAAGCCCTCGGCGTACTGCAGCGTGCCGTCCTTCGGCTTCGCGATGCCGACCGGCACCAGCGGCTCGGTCCGCGGGATGCTGACCGGCAGCCGGCCGGTGGGCTCCTGAGACCCCGTCAGCACGTCGGCGAGCGCGTGGCCGAACTCCTGGCCGGGGAACCAGACCTGGAGGATCGCGCTGACCCGCTCGGCCCACGGCATCAGCACCGGCATGCCGCTGTTGACCACGACGATCGTGCGCGGGCAGACGGCGGCGACCTCCTCGATCAGCGCGTCCTGGCGGCCCGGGAGCGCGAGCGTGGTGCGGTCGTAGCCCTCGCTCTCCTCGCCCGGCGCGGGACCGACCACGACGACCACGGCATCCGCCTGGCCGGCCGCGGCGAGCGCCTCGCCCATCAGCTCCGGCGCGGTGCGCAGCCGCTGCGCGGCGAGCCGGAAGCGGACGAATCCGGGCTCGTAGTCGCCCGGCTTGCCGGTCACGGTCACCCGGACCCGCTCGCCGGCCCGCAGGTCGCGCTCGCAGCCGGATTCGAAGGGCTGGGAGAAGACCTCCATCGGGTCGCTTGCCGGCGGGGCGATCGCCTCGGTCGCGCTCTCGCCGTCGATCTCGAGCCGCAGCTCGCCGACACCGGCGACGGCGAAGCGGTAGCCGCCGTCCGCGGGGGCCGTGTATATGGTGGTCAGCACCAGCTTCGCGGCGCGCTGCGCCACCCCGGCCGGCAGCGGGTCCCAGAAGGTCAGCTCGGAGTTCGGCCGGATGCCGGAGTAGACGAGCCGGTCGAAGGCGTCGAAGATCTCCAGCCGCGCGCCTGGTCCGCCGTCGAGCGGGTCCTCGGTGCACTCGGGGTCCGGGCCGGAGGTGCGGTAGCTGTGGGCGCAGCCCTCCGCGACGGTGATGGCGACGCCGTCGCCCAGGGCCGACTGCAGTCCTTCGAGGGGGGTGACGGTCACGGCCGGGCCGACCTCCGCACTGCCGCCGCCCTGGTAGACCGGGTGCACGGCGTTCGGGCCGATCAGCGCCAGCCGGCTGAGGTCCGCGGGCAGCGGCAGCGCCGAGCTCACGTTGCGCAGCAGGGTGAACGAGCGGGCAGCCGCGCCGCGCACGATCTCGCGCTGCGCGTGCGGGCCCTTGCGAACCTCCACGGCCGTCGGCTCGCCGGGCGCGCCGACGGCGCCGCACAGCTCGGCCATCCGCAGCAGGCGGGCGACCTTGTCGTCGATCAGCGATTCGGGCACCAGGCCCGCCTTGACCGCGTCCACCAGCGCCTGGCCCCACGGCCCGTCCGGTCCCGGCATCACCAGGTCGAGGCCGGCCAGCGCGGTCTCCACGGTCGAGCGCGCCGCGGACCAGTCGGAGAACACGGCGCCCTGGAAGCCCCACTCCTGCTTGAGGATCCGGTTCAGCAGTTCTTCGTGCTCGGTCATCGAGATGCCGTTCACGCGGTTGTAGCCGGCCATCACGGCCGCGCAGTCGGCGTCGGTGACGCAGGCCTCGAACGGCACGAGGTAGACCTCGCGCAGGGTGGCCTCGTCCGCCTGGACGTCGACGGTCCAGCGCTCGACCTCGGAGTCGTTGCCCACGAAGTGCTTCACGGTCGCCGCGACGCCCTCGGCCTGCACGCCGCGCACGTAGGCCGCCGCAACCCGCGCCGCGAGCACCGGGTCCTCGCCGAAGCACTCGAACCCGCGCCCGCCGTACGGGGTGCGAGCCAGGTTCACGGTCGGCGCGAGCAGCACGTCGATGCCCTTGGCCCGGGCCTCCAGGCCCATCTGCCGGGTCACCTGCTCGACCAGGGCGGGATCCCAGGTCGCCGCGAGCGCGATCGGGGCGGGGAAGCTGGTGGACCGGTCCGCCGGGTCCATGTTCGTCCCGCGCACGCCCGCGGGGCCGTCCGAGGTGCGCAGGCCGCGCAGCCCGATCCGCGGCAGGGCCGGCAGCGTGAACGCGTCCGCGCCGGTCAGCAGGCCGATCTTCTCCGTCAGGGACAGCTCTTCCACCCTCGGCTCCTCATCGGTGGTTTGCAGTGAACTGGGAAAAAGCCTCCAGCGCCGCGCACGGCCCGCCCGCCGCCCGACAGGCGGGTGCGGGCGGCGGACGGGCCGGGTCTGGCTACTCGGAGGCCTCGATCAGGAGACCGGGGTGAGGTGCAGGATCGTCACTTCGAGGAACGGGTCGTTCGGCCTCGGGTCGTTGTACGAGTTCGAGGACGTCGGCCAGCCGGTGAAGTGCTTGGTGCTGTACTCGTTCCAGCCCGCGCCGTAGAGCAGGACCGCGTCGGGGACGTCGGTCGCCATGGCGTTGGCCACCGTGTTCAGGTCCTTGGTGATCTCGGCCTGGCTGTTGGTCGAGGCCCAGTCCTTGAGCGCGGCCTGCACGGTCGGGCTGTTGTAGCGGCCCAGGTCGCCGTTGGCGGTCTGGCCGATCGCGGCCGAGTTGGTGTAGTCCAGCCACGAGTCGTACTGGGTGTAGGCGGTCGGGCCGCCGGCGCCCCAGTGGATCGCCGCCTGGAAGGAGCCGGCCGCCATGTCGGAGGCCCACTTGTCCGGGGTCACGCCGTTGACCGACACGTTGAAGCCGAGCGGGCCGAGCTGCGACTTGATGAGGTTGGCGTCCTCGTAGTAGTCGGTGTACGAGCTCGGGTCCTCGATCGTGAAGGTGACCTGCCTGCCGCCCTTGGCCCAGATCCCGGAGGAGTCCTTCGCGTAGCCGGCGGCGGTCATCACCGAGGTGACCTTGCCGGTGTCGGAAGTGGCGGAGATGTCGCCGGCGAGGTTGCTGGGCACCTGTCCGGTGAAGTTCGGCAGCAGCAGGCCGCTGTCCGAGGTGGCCACCGGCTCGTAGCCCTCCTCACCCACCTGCGAGAGCTGGGTGCGGTTGATCGCGTCGCTCACGGCCTTGCGCACGGCCACGTCGTTGAACGGCGCGGTCTGCGTGTTGTAGACCAGCACGACGGTGTTGGTCGCCGGGAACCAGTAGTGGTTGTTCTTCGGGTCCTTGTTGACGTACGTCGACTGGATGTTGGAGACGTTGTTGCCGGCCCAGTCGATCTGCCCGTTCTCCAGGGCCTGGTTGGCCGTGGTGTTCGAGGAGTACGCCGGGACGCTGATCTCCTTCACCTTCGGAGCGCCCTGCCAGTAGCTCGCGTTCGCCTTGAGCTTGTAGCCCTGCGGCGCGAAGCGGTCCAGCGTGAACGGGCCGGTGCCGACCGGGTTCGGGTCCGTCCAGTGCGCCGGGTCGGACTGCGCCGACCAGATGTGCTGCGGGACGATGAAGACCTCACCGGAGATGGCGTAGAGGTTCGAGTACTCGGCCTGGCTGAAGGTGATCGTGGCGGTGTCGCCGCTGGCCGTTGCGCCGGTGATCGGCAGGCCGTAGGTGTTGAGCGCCTTGTTGTTCTCCATCAGCTGGAACGTGTACGCGACGTCCTGGGCCGTGAAGTCCTTGCCGTCGCTCCACTTCACGTTCTGGTGGATCTTGAACGAGATCGAGGTCCCGGTCGAGTTCCACGAGTACGAGTCCGCGAGCCACGGGGTGGAGCTGTTCGCCGCGGTGATGTTCCACTGCAGCAGCGGCTCGTAGACCAGGCCGGTGGTGTTCTCCGTATCCCCGGTGCTGGTGGAGACGAACGGGTTGAAGTTGTCGGTGTAGTCGCCGATCGGGTTCGTCTCCAGCGTGAGCGTGGTCGACGCGCTGCCGGCGCTACTCGGCTTCGGGCTGCTTCCGCAGGCCGTGAGCCCCAGGGTCAGGGCGCCGAGCACGGCCGCCCCGGTTATGATTCTCCGTGACATCCTTCGCACTCCTCTGTGTGTTGATGTCAACTTGTAAATGTTGTTCAGGCTGCCCCCGCCGTGCCAGCGGCGGGGGACGTCTGGGCGTTCTCGGTGTTCTCGTGCAACCAGCAGGAGCTGGCGTGGCCGTCCCCGACGGAGAGCGCCGGAGGGGTCTCCACCTTGCACTTCGCCATGGCGAAGGGGCACCGGGGGTGGAACCGGCAGCCCGCCGGGGGGTGGATCAGGCTCGGCGGTGAGCCCGCCCCGGCCAGCTTCGGCGCGCCGTCCCTGTCGGGATCCGGCACCGCCGAAAGCAGGAGTTGGGTGTAAGGGTGCTGAGGCGAGTCGGCGACCTCGACGGCCGGACCGGACTCCACCACGCGGCCCGCGTACATCACCGTGATCGTGTCGGCGAGGTAGCGCGCCGAGGCCAGGTCGTGGGTGACGTACAGGATGGCCAGGCGCTCGCGGTCGCGCAGGTCGGCGAGCAGGTTCAGCACGCCGAGCCGGATCGAGACGTCGAGCATGGACACCGGCTCGTCCGCCAGCAGCACCTTGGGACGCACGGCCAGCGCGCGGGCGATCGCGACGCGCTGGCGCTGCCCGCCGGACAGCTCGTGCGGCATCTTCTCGATGAACTGGTCCGAGGGTGTCAGCGACACCCGCTCGAGCAGGGCCTTGATGGCCTCGTCGGCGGACAGCCCGTCCGCGGTGCCGTGGATCTTCAGCGGCCGGCCGAGCGTGTAGCGCAGCCCGTGCACCGGGTTCAGCGACGCGAACGGGTCCTGCAGCACGAGCTGCACCTCGCTCGCGTAGGCCCGCCCGGCCGGGGGAGCGCCCGCGCCCTCCCAGACCAGCTCGCCGCCGGTCAGCGGCGTGCGCCGGGCGAGCAGCCGGGCCAGCGTGGACTTGCCGGAGCCGGACTCGCCGACCACGGCGGTGACCGTGCCGCGGCTCAGCGCGATGCTCACGTCCTCCACGGCGTGCACCTTCGCGCCGCGCAGCGACCAGCCGCTGCGCACCGGGAAGTGCTTGACGAGGTTCCTGGCGTCCAGGACCGGCGCTTCGGTATCAGTGGTCTCGGTCACAGCGTGCTCCCGATCTCTTCGGCCCGCCGCGTGGTCTTCTTCAGCGACTCAGGGGCCTGGAATCCGTCCGTGTGCAGCAGGCACGATGCGCGGCGCGGCTCGGCCGGCTCCCAATGGATCGGCAGCAGCTCGGGAACCTGCGTGCGGCAGGCGTCCGTCGCGTAGCCGCAGCGCGGGTTGAACGGGCAGCCGGCCGGCAGCCGGCGCAGGTCGGGCGGTGAACCGGGGATCCCGGCCATCGTCCGGCGCTCGCCGTGCAGCCCGGGGAAGGAGCCGAGCAGGCCCTCCGTGTACGGGTGGCGCGGGTTGTGGAACAGCAGCTCCGCCGGAGCGTGCTCGACGATCCGGCCCGCGTACATCACCGCGATGGTGTCCGCGAGCTCGACCAGCAGCGACAGGTCGTGCGTGATGAACAGCACCGCGAAGCCGAGCCGCTCACGCAGCTCGCCGAGCTCCTGCAGGATCTCGCGCTGCGTCACCACGTCGAGCGCGGTGGTCGGCTCGTCCATGATCAGTACTCGCGGCTCCAGGGCCAGCGCCATCGCGATCATCACGCGCTGGCGCATACCGCCGGACAGCTCGTGCGGGTAGCTGCGCAGCCGGTCCTCGGTGATGCCGACCATGTCCAGCAGCTCGGCCGCCCGTGCCCTCCGCTCGCGCCGGCCGAGCTGCTTGTCGTGCGCCCGCAGCACGTCGGTGAGCTGGGCGCCGATCGTGAACACCGGGTTGAGCGAGTTCATCGCGCTCTGGAAGACCACCGAGATCTGCGACCAGCGCAGCTCCCTGATCTGCTCGCCGTCCAGGGCGAACAGGTCGTGGGCGCCGTCCTTGCCGTGGAAGACCGCGGAACCCGAGGTGATCACGCCGGGCTCGCGCAGCAGCCGGGTGACCGCGTAGGCCAGCGTCGACTTGCCGGAGCCGGACTCGCCGGCCAGGCCGAGCACCTCGCCGCGGCGCAGGGTGAGCGAGGCGTCGGCGACGGCGTGCACCGCGTCGGGTCCGAAGCCGTAGTCCACGCTCAGCCCGGAGATTTCCAAGACCGGCTCGCTCATACCGTCTCCTCGATGATCTCGGCCGGGCGCGACTCGGCCGACGTCGCGTTCCGCCGGATGACCGGCGTGAGGCCGAGCGTGTGCCGGCGGGCGACGCCGGCGGCGCGCAGGCCCTTCTTGGTCAGGCCGGCGGCGCGCAGCCGCGGGTTGATGAACTCGTCGATGCCGAAGTTGAGCAGCGCCAGCGCGGTGCCGAGCAGCGCGACGGCCACGCCGGGTGCCGCGAACCAGACCCAGGCGCCGGAGGCGGCCGCCTGGTCGCCCTCCGCCCAGAAGAGCATCGAGCCCCAGCTCCACGGCGCGTTCACGTCGACCGCGCCGACGAAGGTCAGCGCGACGTACGTGCCCATCGCGTAGAGCGTGGTGAACAGGAAGGACGAGGCGATGACCGGCACCAGGTTCGGCACGATCTCGAACGCGATGATCCGCCAGGACCGCTCGCCGACGATGCCCGCCGCGTCCACGAAGTCGCGCTTGCGCAGCGAGAGAGTCTGCGAGCGCAGCACCCGCGCGCCCCAGGCCCAGCCGGTCAGGCTGATGATGACGGCCATCAGGGTCGTGGAGGACTTGTTGCCCGCCGGCAGGTAGCTGTTGATCACGATCAGGAACGGCAGCGCCGGGAGCACCAGGAAGATGTTCGCCAGCATGGACAGGAAGTTGTCGGCCAGGCCGCCGAAGTACCCGGCCGCCACGCCGATGATCACCGAGAGCACGGTGGCGATGACGCCGGACAGGAAGGAGACGATCAGGATCGCGCGGTCGCCGTTGAGGAACTGCGACCAGACGTCGTAGCCCTCCTGCGTGGTGCCGAACCAGTGCGCCGAACCCGGCCCCTCCCAGGGCTTTCCGGCGATCTGCAGCGCCGGGTACGGCGCGAGCGAGGGCCCGAGGATCGCCAGCAGGACGAAGAACGCCAGCAGGATCAGGCCGACCAGGGTCTTGCGGTTTCGCAGGATGCGCATGGCTCAGGCCTCCTGTCGGGTGCGCGGGTCGAGGAGCACGTACACCGTGTCCGCGAGGAGGTTCGCGGCCAGCACGGCGAAGGTGATGATCAGGAAGATGCCCTGGATCAGCGGGTAGTCCTCGGACTGCACCGCGCTCAGCAGCAGGCTGCCGATGCCCTGGTAGGAGAAGACCAGCTCGGTGAGCAGGGAGCCCGCGACGACGAAGCTGAGAGCGTTGGCGAAGCTGGAGATGCTCGGCAGCACCGCGTTGCGCGCCGCGTAGTAGATCACCCGGCTCTTCGGCAGCCCCTTGGCCTGCGCGACCAGGACGTAGTCCTCGTCCATGGTGGTGACCATCATGTTGCGCATGCCCACGATCCAGCCCGCGACCGAGGCGATCACGATGGTCAGCGCCGGCAGGATCGCGTGGCTGACCGCGCTGCCGATGAAGCCCGGATTCCAGCCGATCACGTAGTTGTCCGTGTCGTAGCTCTTGAAGTCCGCGTTCGGGAAGACGTGCATCTTCTCGGCGAAAAGGTAGAGCAGCACGGTCGCCAGGAAGAAGTAGGGGATCGCCTGGAAGAACGTCGCGACCGGCAGTGTGCTGTCCAGCAGCGATCCGCGCCGCCAGCCGACCATCGCGCCGATCAGCGTGCCCACGATGAAGCTGATGACCGTCGCGGTGCCGACCAGGATCACCGTCCACCACAGCGCGCTGCCGATCGTGGAGGCGACCGTCGACGGATACTTGGATATGGACAGGCCCAGGTCGCCGTGGAGCAGCTGGCCCCAGTAGTGCCAGTACTGCGCCCACAGGCCCTGCCCGGTACCCACGCCGAACTGGGCCTTCAGGGCCTCGACCGAACGCTGGTCGAGCTGCCCGCCCGCACTCGCGATCATCGTCTCGACCGGGTCGCCGGGCATCATGTGCGGGAGGAAGAAGTTCACGGACACCGCCACGTAAGCGGTTACCGCGTA
>Ga0310811_10000616_pt1 | contig 45704 bp, 43 predicted proteins | sample YCmetagenome_FD_207642 | JGI IMG/M metagenome (GOLD analysis project Ga0310811, IMG submission 207642) | Soil microbial communities from experimental microcosm in Duke University, North Carolina, United States - YC | ecosystem: Engineered > Artificial ecosystem > Soil microcosm > Unclassified ...
TGTTGCCCATCAGGAGCTCACCTCCAGAGTTCGCTCCGAGGCGCGCAGATGATCGAGCCGATCCACTGTGCACGAATCGAAGGTCTCGCCGTGTCCGGTGTTGCCCATCAGGAGCTCACCTCCGCGGCGTTCTCGTCGGCGGCCTTCGCCGCGGCGAGCATCTGGCCGAGCAGGTCGTCGTCCGCGCGCGGGACCTCGCCGCGGTAGTACTCCTTCTCGGTGACCTCGCGGCCCGAGGCGTCCTCGTACATCCGGTGCGGCGGCGGGACCATGCCCTCGGTCATCGGCGCGAGCAGCCGGTCCTTGGTGTAGATCAGCGATTCGCGGCTGGTGTCGGCGAGCTCGTACTCGTTCGTCATCGTCAGCGCGCGGGTCGGGCAGGCCTCGATGCACAGGCCGCACAGGATGCAGCGCAGGTAGTTGATCTGGTAGACGCGGCCGTAGCGCTCGCCCGGGGAGAAGCGCTCCTCCTCGGTGTTGTCCGCGCCCTCGACGTAGATCGCGTCCGCCGGGCACGCCCAGGCGCACAGCTCGCAGCCGATGCACTTCTCCAGTCCGTCCGGATGCCGGTTGAGCTGGTGCCGGCCGTGGAAGCGCAGCTGGGTCGGTACCTTCTCCTCCGGGTACTGCTCGGTGATCGGCTTCTTGAACATCGTGCCGAACGTGGTGCCGAAGCCCGCGACCGAGGCGAGCGGCCCCGGCTTGTCCGGCTTCTTGCCCTTACTGGCGGCCATCAGAGGCCTCCTCCGCTGGAGTGTGTCCGTTTGCGGTGACGGCGAGGATCGGCGTGCGCAGCGGGCGCGGGGTGATCGCGGCGCGCTGCTGGCCGGGCATCGGCGGTACCGGGAAGCCGCCGCCGAGTCCGTCCAGGTCCTCTTCGCGGGCCAGTTCGGCCGCGTCCTGCGCCCTGCGGTCCCGGGTGACCTGGTTGCGCTCGCGCACCTCGAGGGCGACGAGCACGAGGACGAACAGCGCTGCCGCGCCGATGCTGATCGGGAGCAGGTGCGCCCGGTCCATGTCGCCGACGTTCTTGAGCTGGCGGATCACCGCGACCAGCAGCAGCCAGACGAGGGAGACCGGGATCAGCACCTTCCAGCCCAGCTTCATGAACTGGTCGTAGCGCAGCCGGGGCAGCGTGCCGCGGAGCCAGATGAAGACGAAGACGAAGATCAGCAGCTTGGCCAGGAACCAGATCATCGGGTACCAGCCCTCATTGGCGCCCGCCCACAGGGACAGCGGCCAGGGGGCACGCCAGCCGCCGAAGAACATCGTGATCGCCAGGCTGGAGACGGTGACCAGGTTGATGTACTCGGCGAGGAAGAACAGCGCGAACTTCAGCGAGGTGTACTCGGTGTGGAAGCCGCCGACGAGCTCGCCCTCGGCCTCCGGAAGGTCGAACGGGGCCCGGTTGGTCTCGCCGACCATCGAGATGATGTAGATGATCCCGGAGACGCAGAGCGGCAGGATGTACCAGGTGTGGGCCTGCGCGGCGACGATCCCGGTGGTGGACATCGTGCCCGCGTAGAGGAAGACGCCCGCGAAGCTCAGGCCCATCGCGATCTCGTAGGAGATCATCTGCGCGGACGAGCGGATGCCGCCGAGCAGCGGGTAGGTCGATCCGGAGCTCCAGCCGGCGAGCACGATGCCGTAGATGCCGACCGAGGAGACGGCCAGGATGTAGAGCACGCCGATCGGCAGATCGACCAGCTGCAGCGTCGTCTGGTGCCCGAAGATCGAGACCTCGGGCCCCCACGGGATCACCGCGAACGCCAGGAACGCGGGGATCGCGGAGAGCACCGGCGCCAGCCAGAAGACCGGCTTGTCCGCGTTCTCCGGGACGATGTCCTCCTTGAGCGCCAGCTTCACGCCGTCGGCGAGCGACTGCAGCAGCCCCTGCGGGCCGACCCGGTTCGGGCCGATGCGCATCTGCATCCAGGACACCACGCGGCGCTCGAACCAGATGTTGAACAGGGTCAGGACGACGAGCATCGCGAACAGCGCGACGCCCTTGATCACGGTGAGCAGGAACCACCACGGGATGTGGGTGTCGAAGCCGTTGACGACCCACGGGTCCATGTTCGCCATTCAGCTGCCCTCCGCGATGAGAGAGACGATGGCCCCGGTGTCCGCGCTGAGCATGCGGCGCACGTGGGAGCCCGGCGAGTTGGTCGGTAGCCAGACGACGCGGTCCGGCAGGTCCGCGACCTCGACCGGCAGCGTCACCGAGCCGGCGTCGGTGCTGACGATCACGGGTGCGCCGGCCGCGACGCCGATCTCGGCCGCGGTGGCCGCGGACAGCCGCGCGACGGGCCGGCGCGCGGTCGCGGCGAGGTGCTTCTCGCCGTCCTGCAGCCGTCCGTCGTCGAGCAGCTGATGCCACGTGGCCAGCACGGCCTGCCCGGCGGCCGGCGCCGGAAGCTGCAGCGTCTCGGCCCGCGGCGGCAGGGCCCGCGGTCCGTCCCAGGTGCCGAGCTCGTCCAGTTCGCGCCGCGCGGCGGCCACGTCAGGCAGGCCAAGGTGCACGTCCATCGCGTCGGCGAGCCGGTCGAGCACGCGCAGGTCGGCGATCTGGCCGCCCTGGGTCTGGGTGACCTCGGGGCTCAGCGCCGCCGAGAACGTACGCACCCTGCCTTCCCAGTCCAGGAAGCTGCCGTCCTTCTCGGCGACCGCGGCCACCGGGAAGACGACGTCGGCCAGTTCGGTGACCGCGCTGGTGCGAATTTCGAGCGACACCAGGAAGCCGACCGCTTTGAGGGCGCCGAGCGCGCCGGTGGGGTCCGGCAGGTCCGCCGGGTCCACGCCGCCGACCAGCAGGCCGCCGATCTCGCCGACCCGCGCCGCGGTGAGGATCGCGTCCCCGTCCCGGCCCTCGAGCGTCGGCAGGGCCCGGACGCCCCAGGCCGTGGCGACCTGGCCGCGGGCCAGCGGGTCGCCGATCGGCCGCGCGCCGGGCAGCAGGTTCGGGATCGCGCCGGCCTCGACCGCGCCGCGCTCGCCCGCGCGCCGCGGCACCCAGGCGAGCTTCGCGCCGGTGGTCTTGGCCAGCCGCAGCGCCGCGCTGAGCGCCGCGGGCACGGAGGCGAGCCGTTCGCCGACGAGGATGACCGCGCCGTCCTCGCGCAACTGCCGCGCGACCTCCAGGCCCGCGTGGTCGAGGCCGGCCTCGAAGCTGCCCTCGGCCAGCGCCCGGAGGAACTCGGGCTCGGTGTGCGGAGCGGCCTTCAGCAGCGTCCCGTTGCACTTGAGCAGTCCGCGCGTGGCCAGCGGCGCTATGGCGACGACGTGCGTCTTGTTCACCCGCGCGGCCTTGCGCAGCCGCAGGAAGACGATCGGCGACTCGTCCTCCGGCTCGAAGCCGACGAGCAGCACGGCCGGGGCGTGGTCGAGGTCCGCGTACGTCAGCCCGCCCGATTCGGGGCTGCGGCCGGCCACGTGCGAGGCCAGGAACTCGGCCTCCTCGTGGCTCTGCGGCCGGGCGCGGAAGTCGATGTCGTTGGTGTCCAGCGCGAGCCGCGCGAACTTCGAGTAGGCGTACGCGTCCTCGAGGGTCGCGCGGCCGCCGACGAGCACGCCCGCCTGTCCTCGGGCTGCCCGCAGCCCCTCGGCCGCGACGCGCAGCGCCTCCGGCCAGGACGCGGGAACGAGCTCGCCGCCCTTGCGGACCAGCGGGGTGGTGATGCGGTCGGCCTGCGTCGCGTACTGGAAGGCCCAGCGGCCCTTGTCGCAGTTCCACTCCTCGTTCACCGCCGGGTCGTCGCCCGCCAGCCGCCGCAGCACCTTGCCCCTGCGGTGGTCGGTGCGCAGCGCGCAGCCGGAGGCGCAGTGCTCGCACGCGCTCGGCGAGGAGACCAGGTCGAAGGGCCGGGAGCGGAACCGGTAGGCGGCGCCGGTCAGCGCGCCGACCGGGCAGATCTGCACGGTGTTTCCGGAGAAGTAGGACTCGAAGTCCTGGTCCCCGGCGACCGAGATGCCGACCTGCTGCTGCGCGCCGCGCTCGATCAGCGCGAGGAAGGGGTCTCCGGCGATCTGCTCGGAGAAGCGGGTGCAGCGCGCGCAGTTGACGCAGCGTTCGCGGTCGAGCAGGACCTGCGCCGAGACGTTGATCGGCTTGGCGAAGGTCCGCTTCCTGTCTTCGAAGCGCGTCTCGCCACGGCCGTTGCTCAGCGCCTGGTTCTGCAGGGGGCACTCGCCGCCCTTGTCGCACACCGGGCAGTCGAGGGGATGGTTGATCAGGAGCAGCTCCATCACGCCGTGCTGCGCCTTGTCCGCGACCGGCGAGGTGTTCTGCGTCTTGACGACCATGTTGTCCGACACGGTCGTGGTGCAGGAGGCGAGCGGCTTTCGCTGGCCCTCCACCTCGACCAGGCACTGCCGGCAGGCGCCGACCGGGTCGAGCAGCGGGTGGTCGCAGAAGCGCGGGATCGCGATGCCGAGCCGCTCGGCGACCCGGATGATCAGCTCGCCCTTCTTCGCGATCACCTCGATGCCGTCGACGGTGAGCTTCACGTGCCCCGGCGGGACCTCGAGCTCCGCGCCGCCGCCCTGGGCCGGGACGCTGTTCGTGGTGGTGACGGACATCAGTACGCTCCCGTCAGGGCCGGGGCCCATACCGTGGTGCGGCTCGGATCGAAGGGGCAGCCGCCCTGGCGCAGGTGCTCGAGGTACTCGTCGCGGAAGTACTTGATGGACGAGACGATCGGCGAGACCGCGCCGTCGCCGAGCGCGCAGAACGCGCGGCCGTTGATGTTGTCGCAGATGTCGAGCAGCTTCTCGAGCTCCGCCTCGTCGCCCTGGCCGGCCTCGAGCCGCCGGTAGGCCTGGACCAGCCAGTACGTCCCTTCGCGGCACGGCGTGCACTTGCCGCAGGACTCGTGCGCGTAGAACTCGGTCCAGCGCAGGGCCGCGCGAACCACGCAGGTGGTCTCGTCGAAGACCTGCAGCGCGCGGGTGCCGAGAATGGATCCGGCCGACGCGACGTTCTCGAAGTCCAGCGGCACGTCGAGGTGCTCGTCGGTGAACAGCGGCGTCGAGGAGCCGCCCGGCGTCCAGAACTTCAGCCGGTGGCCGTGCCGGATGCCGCCCGCGAGCTCCAGCAGCTCCCGCAGGGTGACGCCGAGGCCGGCCTCGTACTGCCCGGGCCTGGCGACGTGGCCGGAGAGCGAGAAGAATCCGAATCCCGGGCTCTTCTCGCTGCCGAAGGTGCGGAACCAGTCCTTGCCGTTGCGCAGGATCGAGGGCACCGAGGCCACCGATTCGACGTTGTTGACGACGGTCGGGCTGGCGTAGAGGCCTTCGACCGCCGGAAACGGGGGCCGGTTGCGCGGCTGGCCGCGGCGCCCTTCGAGCGAGTCGAGCAGCGCCGTCTCCTCGCCGCAGATGTAGGCGCCGGCGCCGACGTGCACGGTGAGGTCGAGGTCGAATCCGCTGCCCAGGATGTCCTTGCCGAGGAAGCCCGCGGCGTACGCCTCGCGGACCGCCGCCAGCAGCCGCCGGGCCACGTGCGTGACCTCGCCGCGCACGTAGATGAAGGCCTGGTGGGAGCGGATCGCGTAGCTGCCGATGACGATGCCCTCGATCAGCTCGTGCGGGTTGGCGAGCATGGTCGGGATGTCCTTGCAGGTGCCCGGCTCCGACTCGTCCGCGTTGACCACGAAGTAGTGCGGCTTGCCGTCGCCCTGCGGGATGAAGGACCACTTCACGCCGGTCGGGAAGCCGCCGCCGCCGCGGCCGCGCAGCCCGGACTCCTTCACCTCGCCGATGACCTCGTCCGGCGTCATCTCGGTCAGCGCCTTGCGGATGGCGGTGTAGCCCTCGCGCCGCCGGTAGCCCTCGAGCGTGTACGAGTCCTGCTCGTCCCACGCGCGGGAGAGCACCGGTGCCAGCTTGAGCGTCATGCCGACTCCCCTCGCGCCTGCGCGACTCGAAGACCGACGATTGATTCGGGCGCGATGGTCCCGCCGTGGACGGCGTCCTGGCGCCGGTCCTCGAACCCCGCGAGGATCCGCTCGGTCTCCCGGAAGGAGCAGACCGCCGGTCCGCGGCTGGCGACGACCTCGCGCCCGGCGAGCAGGTCGTCGACCAGCTGCTTCGCCTTCTCGGGCGTCATGTTGTCGAAGAGTTCCCAATTCACGGTCATCATCGGCGCGAAGTCGCAAGCCGCATTGCACTCGATGTGCTCGAGCGTGAGGCTTCTGCCCTGTGCCTCAGGAACCCCTGCGCTGACCTCGGTGCGCTGGTCGTTCTCGACGCCGAGGTGCTCCTTGAGCGTCGCGAAGATCTCGTCGCCGCCGAGCACCGCGCACAGCGTGTTGGTGCACACGCCCACGTGGTAGTCGCCGACCTGGCGCCGCTTGTACATCGAATAGAAGGTGGCGACTCCGCTGACCTCGGCCGTCGTCAGGTCGAGCTTGTCGGCGCAGTACTTGATGCCGTCTCCCGAGACGAAGCCCTCCTCGGACTGCACGAGGTGCAGCAGCGGGAGCAGGGCCGAGCGCTTGACCGGGTACCGCGCGATCACCGCGTCGGCGTCCTGGTCGAGCCGCTCCTTCACGTCCTGGGGATAGCCCTTGGCGGGCACGGCGGGCAGTCCGAGTTCCGCGGTGCTCAACGGTCGACACCTCCCATCACCGGGTCGATCGAGGCCACCGCGACGATGAGGTCGGCGATCATGCCGCCCTCCGACATCGCCGACACGGCCTGCAGGTTGTTGAACGAGGGGTCGCGGAAGTGCACCCGGTACGGCCGCGTGCCCCCGTCCGAAACCGCGTGGCAGCCGAGCTCGCCCTTCGGCGACTCGATCCCCACGTAGACCTGCCCGGGCGGCACCCGGAAGCCCTCCGTCACCAGCTTGAAGTGGTGGATCAGGGCCTCCATGGACTCGCCCATGATGTGCCGGATGTGGTCCAGCGAGTTGCCCATGCCGTCGCCGCCGAGGGCGAGCTGCGCGGGCCAGGCGATCTTCTTGTCCTCGATCATCACCGGGCCCGGCTTGAGCTTCTCCAGGCACTGCTCGACGATCCGCAGCGACTGGCGCACCTCGTCCATCCGGATCCGGTAGCGGCCGTAGCAATCGCTGGTGTCCCAGGTGACGACGTCGAAGTCGTAGCCCTCGTAGCCGCAGTACGGCTGCGACTTGCGCAGGTCGTGCGGCAGTCCGGTGGCCCGCAGCACCGGCCCGGTGATGCCGAGCGCCATGCAGCCGGTCAGGTCCAGGTAGCCGACGCCCTCGGTGCGCCCCTTGAAGATGGGGTTCTCGTTGCACAGGGCCTCGATGTCCTTCATCCGCTCCGGCATCAGCGCCAGGAACTCGCGGATCTTGTCCACCGCGCCCGGCGGCAGGTCCTGCGCGACGCCGCCGGGCCGGATGAACGCATGGTTCATCCGCAGGCCGGTGATCATCTCGAAGATGTCCAGCACCAGCTCGCGCTCGCGGAAGCCGAAGATCATCGCGGACAGCGCGCCCATCTCCATGCCGCCGGTGGCGATGCACACCATGTGCGAGGCGATCCGGTTCAGCTCCATGAGCAGCACCCGGATGACGCTGGCCCGCTCCGGAACCTGGTCCTCGACGCCGAGCAGCTTCTCGACCGCGAGGCAGTAGGCGACCTCCTGGTAGAAGGGCGTCGTGTAGTCCATCCGCGTGACGAAGGTGCAGCCCTGGGTCCAGTTGCGGTACTCGAGGTTCTTCTCGATCCCGGTGTGCAGGAAGCCGATCCCGCAGCGGACCTCGGTGACGGTCTCGCCCTCCGTCTCGACGACGAGGCGCAGCACGCCGTGCGTCGACGGGTGCTGGGGCCCCATGTTGACGACGATCCGCTCCTCGACCGGCTCGCCGTCCTCCGCCGAGGCGAGCTCCTGGGCGATCTCGTCCCAGTCCCCGCCGCTGAGGGTGTAGACGGTCTCATTGCCCTCCTCGGGCCCGACTGTCCCGGCCGCCGCGTAGGGATCGCGTCCACCGTCCATGTCGTCGTCCACCGCCCGTGCCACATCGAGAGTCATCGGTAGCTCCTCCGCTGGTCCGGGGAGGGGATCTGCGCGCCCTTGAACTCGACGGGGATGCCGCCGAGCGGGTAGTCCTTGCGCTGCGGGTGCCCGGGCCAGTCGTCCGGCATCAGGATCCTGGTGAGGGCCGGGTGGCCGTCGAAGACGATGCCGAACATGTCCCAGGCCTCCCGCTCGTGCCAGTCCGTCGCCGGGTAGACGGGGGTCAGCGAGGGGATGTGCGGGTCCTCGTCCGGGCAGCCGACGGCCAGGTGCACCCTGCGGTTGTGCGTGATCGACAGCAGCGGCACCAGGATCTGCAGCTCGCGGCCGGTGTCGCCCGGGAGGTGCACCCCCGACACGCCGAGGCAGAGCTCGTATCTCAGCGCCGGATCGTCGCGCAGGGTCCTGGCGACCTCGAGCAGATGCTCGCGGCGCACGTGGAAGGTGAGCTGACCGCGGTGCACGACGACCTTCTCGATCGCGGCCTCCGGCGCCAGGTCGCGCTCGTCGAGCGCGCCGAACAGCTCGTTCTCCACCTCGTCGAAGTAGCCCCCGTACGGCCGCGGCGACTGGCCGGGGAACTCGATGGTGCGCACCAGCCGGCCGTAGCCCGAGGTGTCGCCGCTGGATCCGCTGCCGCCGAACATGCCGCGGCGGACGGCGACGACCTCGGCCGCCTGCTCGGCGAGCGGCTGCGGCAGCTCCGGAAGATTTTCGCTCATGGGCGCAGCAGCCCCTTCATCTCGATCGTCGGGAGCGCCTTGAGGGCCGCTTCCTCCGCCGCGCGCGCCGCGGCGACGCGGTCCACGCCGAGGGGGGTCTTCTGGATCTCCTCGTGCAGCTTGATGATCGCGTCCATCAGCATCTCCGGCCGCGGCGGGCAGCCCGGCAGGTAGATGTCGACCGGCACGACGTGGTCGACCCCCTGCACGATCGCGTAGTTGTTGAACATGCCGCCGGAGGAGGCGCAGACCCCCATCGAGAGCACCCACTTGGGGTTCGGCATCTGGTCGTAGATCTGCCGAAGCACCGGCGCCATCTTCTGGCTGACCCGCCCGGCCACGATCATCAGGTCGGCCTGCCGCGGCGAGGCGCGGAAGACCTCCATGCCGAAGCGGGCCAGGTCGTAGCGGCCGGCGCCGGTGGCCATCATCTCGATGGCGCAGCAGGCCAGGCCGAAGGTGGCCGGCCAGAGCGAGCCCTTGCGCATGTAGCCGGCGAGACCCTCCACCGTGCTGAGCAGGAAGCCGCTGGGGACCTTCTCCTCGATACCCATCTGGATCCAGGACCTCCTAGTCCCACTCGAGTCCGCCGCGCCGCCAGACGTAGGCGTAGGCGACGAAGACGGTGAGGATGAAAAGGAACATCTCCGCGAGCCCGAACCAGCCGAGCGAGTCGAACGCCACGGCCCAGGGGTAGAGGAAGACGATCTCGATGTCGAAGACGATGAAGAGCATCGCGGTCAGGTAGTACTTGACCGGGAAGCGGCCACCGCCGACGGGCTGCGGGGTCGGTTCGATGCCGCACTCGTAGCTGTCGTATTTGGCCCGGTTGTACCGCTTGGGGCCGGTCATCGCGCCCATGATGACCGAGAAGACCGCGAAGCCTCCCGCGATCAGGCCGAGGATCAGCACCGGGACGTAGGTGTCCATTGGCGCCGCCACCTCCCTTGCTCCTCGTGAAGGAATTCACAAGCCCGACTCGGCGGGTGCCGCCGCGTCACGCTCCATTCGCCTGGGACTGTGATCTTTTGCCGCATCCGTGCCTTGCTCGCGGACATCCTACGCCGCGTCAGATGTGATGTCCGCCACGGCCCGATGAAGTCTTCTCCGCCTGATCCGTAACGTAGTCCTCACAGGCCGCATCGCGCTTCGTGATCTGTGTCACGCCCAGGTCATCCGCAATCGGATAGATCCGAAATGATCGTCGATCACAGGACGGACATTTCGTGATGATCTCGGCTTGTGAGTGCGGTCACAATCCTTCGGGTGACCCGCCCGCGCATGATCCAACCTGTGAGATCGTTTTGACTTCGGCTCTCTACCTACAGTAGAAGCCGATCTCCGCGCCCGGAAGGCATCGCGACGACAAAAAGTCCCCTTCATCCCGAACCGGGATGAAGGGGACTTTCCCGCGGCGGCGGGCGGCTAAGCGCGCGGGGTCACCTTGGCGATGCCGTTGATGATCCGGTCCATCGCGTCCCCGCCGCGCGGGTCGGTCAGGTTGGCGAGCAGCTTGAGGGTGAACCTCATCAGCATCGGGTGCGACAGGCCGCGCTGGGTCGCCAGCTGCATGACCTTCGGGTTGCCGATCAGCTTCACGAACAGCCGGCCGAGCGTGTAGTAGCCGCCGTAGGTCTCGCCCAGGATCCGCGGGTAGTCGGACAGCGCCAGCTCCCGCGCGTAGGTGCCGGTGCGCGCGTTGGCCTGCGCGATCACCCGCGCGGCCAGCTCGCCGGACTCCATCGCGTACGGGATGCCCTCGCCGTTGAACGGGTTGACCATGCCGCCCGCGTCGCCGACCAGCAGCAGGCCGCGGGTGTAGTGCGGCTTGCGGTTGAAGCCCATCGGCAGCGCGGCGCCGCGGATCGGGCAGGTGCGGTTCTCCTCGGTCAGCTCCCACTCCTCGGGGGTGCTCGCCAGCCAGCGGCGCATCATGTCCCGGTAGTCCACGCGCCCGAAAGCCTTGGAGGTGTCCAGGATGCCGAGGCCGATGTTCGAGGTGCCGTCGCCCATGCCGAAGATCCAGCCGTAGCCGGGCAGCAGCCGGTCGGGGTTCTTGGCGTCGGACAGCTCGAGCCAGGACTCGAGGTAGTCGTCGTTGTGCCGCGGGTTCTTGTAGTACGCGCGGTAGGCCACGCCCATCGGCCGGTCCTCGCGCTTGTGCAGGCCCATGGCGATGGACAGCCGGGTCGAGTTGCCGTCGGCGGCGACCACGAGCGGGGCGTGGAACTCGGTCTCGGTCTTCTCCGGGCCGAGCTTCGCGGTCACGCCGGTGATCCGCGAGGTGCGCGGGTCCAGGATCGGCCCGGTGACGTTGCAGTTCTCCAGCACCCGGGCGCCGGCCTTGCGCGCCTGCCTGGCCAGCAGCTCGTCGAAGTCGGCGCGCGGCCGGACGAGCCCGTAGTTCGGGTGCGCGGCCAGTTCGGGCCAGTCTAGCGTGAGCGTCACGCCGCCGGCCAGGATGCGCAAGCCCTTGTTGTGCAGCCAGCCGTTGGACTCGGAGGTGTCGATGCCCATCCGCACCAGCTGGGTGACGGCGCGCGGGGTGAGTCCGTCGCCGCAGATCTTCTCGCGCGGGAACGCGGTCTTCTCCAGCAGCAGGACGTCGAGACCCGCCTGCGCCAGGTGGTACGCGGTCGTCGATCCCGCCGGTCCGGCGCCGACGACGATGACATCGGCCTGGTTCTCGCTCAAGCTCTGCACATCGGAAGTCTAGCCGGACGGATTGTCGGCTCTATCAGCCGGTGGGCAGCGCGGACGGCTCGACCCGGGTCAGCAGGTTGTAGGAATAGACGAGTACCTCGAACGTGCCGATCCGGTACGCCGCCGCGGGTCCCCCGAACGCCGACTCGGCCTCCGCCGGGGTCCCGCCGGCTGAGGTGACGAAGAATCGCGCGCCGTGCTTCGCAGCGCTGTACCAGGGCGTCCTGGTCTCCCAGCCGTACACGTTGAATCCGCCGCCGTTCCAGACCACCGCGCGCACGATGACGCCGAGGTCCGAGTCCACTGTGGTCGACGACGCGGTCCCATAATCACTGATTCCGTAGCTCAGATGGAGTGCGTGCAATCGAGTTATGAGGCCAAACGAGTCATTCGCGGTGGCCGGTTGGGCGACGGCGAAGACCATGGCCGACGCCGTCACCGCACCGACCGCGAAGGGCGCCGCCCTGCGTCCGACGGCCCGTCGGTCCGGAAGCGCGCCCCGGCCGCAAGAATTGCTTCTGAGAGCCGCATTAATCGATGCCGAGGCCTTCGCCGTTCGGCACGCCGTCGGCCGCGGTGTTGTCCTGTGCCGGGTGCGTCCGGCCGGCCGGGCCCCGAGCGAAGGCCGTCAGCAGGTTCAGTGTCGCCGTCCGCACGAACTGCCGCGCGGCCGAGCCGAAGTGCGCGGAGCACTGGGAGCCGAGCGCGCACTCCCAGCGCATCGTGCCCGCGTCGAACACTCCGGCGCCGGACGCGACCGTGTAGTACGAGGATTCCTGGTAGCTGCCGCCCCCCTGACAGGTCAGCGGCGAATGGCTGAGCACCTCGATCGGATGCGGAGTCGTCACGATGTCGACGACTCGGTCGTACTCGGGACCGACGAGTCCGGAGAACGACGTGCCCTCGGTCACGCCGGCCCCGGCGAAGATCCAGTTCTTCGGGTCGTACACCACGTACGCGGCGTCGACCGGATTGCACTGGTAGAGCGAGCCGGTCAGCGCGTTCTCCGGCCGCGGGTCGGGAGAGTAGCGCCAGTCCTGCGTGGTGTCGGACGGGTTGGTCGAGGCGAGCGGGTCGATCGAGTAGTCCTTGTAGCAGATCACCAGGCGGTCGGAGCCGAGCTGCGTCGACCCCCACCGGATGTGCCGGAAGATCGAGTTCGCGCCGAGGAAGGCTAGGTTCGTGCCGTGCTGGTCACGGGCGTCCGTCAACGTCGTGCGCATGGCCGCGGAGTAGTACTCGTCGTGCCCGTCCGAAACGATCGCCCGCGCACCGTCGAACAGCCGCGGGCTCGTCTCCAGCTCCAGGTCGGTCTCGTAGGCGACCGGCAGGCCATGCTGCTCGGCGAAGGAGGCAAGCGCCTGGTCGAAGGCGAAGAAAAGTCCGTCGCCCTCCGGCTCGTCCGGGTCGATGTACGGCCGATCGAAGGAAACCGCGTACGCCCGGCTGGAGTAGTCGCCGCTCGCACCCTGATAGAGCGAGTAGCCGCCCCACGTGTTGTACGCCTGCCACGTCGTGATCCCGGCGACCAGCACGACCTTTCCGGCGGTCGAGGTCGAGTGCACGATCAGCGGCACGTAGCGCTGGTTCCCGGCCGAGGAGACGAGCTTGATCAGGTACTCCCCCGGCACCCAGCCGGAGGTGTCCACGGTCATCGAGGGCTTCCAGTCGCATTCGACCGTACGAGTGGACGAATCAAAGGACTGCGCCGTCTGATGGACGCCCTTCGTCTGGGCCGACTGCCACACCTTCGTGCCGTCGGCGCCGCCGTAGTAGCCGATCCGGTAGGCCGTCGCGGTGAACGAGGAGGCCGTCGTCGAGACGTACAGCTTGAAGGACTGTCCCGGGGCGACCGAGGCGAGGTTCGTGTAGCCCTCGATCGCGTCCTGGGCGCCGAGCGCGTTCTCGTCGACATGCCACGACCGGTCGCCGGCCTTCGCGTTCTCCGCCGCCACGTTGATCCCCGACGCCGACGCGGCGGTGGCCGTCGCCGTGCCCGCCGCCCTCCCCGCAGAGCCCTGATCGGGGGACGCCGAGGCCGGCGTGTCGCTGCCCGAACCTCCCGTACACGCGCTCGCGAGCATGAGTACGCAGGTCAGGGTCCCCACGGCCAATCGACGCGGCACCATATCGAGCCCCTTTGCCCATACGCCTACCCGAAGGTGCCAGGATAGGACCATGAGCAGAGCGTCGTTGGCCAAGAAGCCGCGCGAGGTTGCGGAGATGTTCGACGGAGTGGCCGAGCGCTACGACCTGACGAACGACCTGCTGTCGCTGGGCCAGACCCGGCTGTGGCGGCGGGCCGTGGCCCAGGCCGTGGACGCCCGGCCCGGAGAGCGGGTGCTCGACCTCGCCGCCGGGACGGGAACGTCCTCGCTCCCCTTCCAGCAGGCCGGTGCGAGCGTCGTGGCCTGCGACTTCTCGCTGGGCATGCTCGAGGTCGGCCGCAAGCGCAACCCCTATCTCGACTTCGTCGCCGGCGACGCGACCAAGCTCCCCTTCCGCGACGACACCTTCGACGCCGTCACCATCTCCTTCGGCCTGCGCAACGTCGAGGACACCACCGCCGCCCTGCGCGAGCTGCACCGCGTCACCAAGCCCGGCGGGCGCCTGCTGGTCTGCGAGTTCTCGCACCCCACCCTCGCACCGTTCCGCACGGTCTACCTCGAGTACCTGATGCGCGCGCTCCCGGCGATCGCCAACAAGGTCTCCAGCAACCCCGAGGCCTACGTCTACCTCGCCGAGTCCATCCGCGCCTGGCCCGACCAGCGCGGCCTCGCCACGCTGATCCAGGCCTCCGGCTGGTCCAAGGTCGCCTGGCGCGACCTGACCGGCGGCATCGTCACCCTCCACCGCGGCACGGCGTAACCGTCACCCTGCAGCGCGGCATAGCTCGGGCACGACGCGGAACTCGCCGAACTGCTCGTTCGTCGGTGGCTGCGAGGGGCCGACTCCCCTATCGGAATGACCGCGAAGCTAGCCCCGGTGGACGATCGTGCCGCCGAGGATCGTGCCGAGGCACTTGTGAGCACCCGCGGACGCGGCGTCGAGCAGGGCGCCGCAGGCGGTGCCCGGGGTGACGGAGTCGAGATCCGGCAGGGCGAAGACGGCGAGGTCCGCGCGGGAGCCGGGCTCGAGGCGCCCGATGTCGGTCAGGCCCATGGCGCCGGCGCCGCCGAGGGTGGCGGCCTCGAAGATGCGGCGGTCGAGGTCGGCCTCGGCGTAGCCCTGGCTCGCGGCCAGGGCGCGCAGGGCGGCGGCCTCCTCGAGCAGGTCGAGGGACGGGCTGGAGGCGAGCGAGTCGGTGCCGATGCCGAAGGGGGAGTCCTCGCGCAGGTAGTCGGCGACCGGGGGCCGGCCGGACTGCAGGATCTTGTTGGAGCGGGCGCACAGGGCGGCGTAGACGCCGCGCTCGCGCAGGATGTCGCGGTCGGCCGGATCGCAGTGCACGCAGTGCGCGGCGTGCATGTCGGGGCCGAAGACGCCGAGCTTTTCGAGGTACCGCACGGGGCTCAGGCCGCTGCCGCCGTCGCGGATCAGCTCCATCGCCTTTCCGGCCTTCGTCATGCTCTCCGCGAAAGGGCCGGTGCCGGTGAGTACGTACTCCGACTCGGCGGGCGCCTCGGCGACGTGCGGGTGCAGTCGCAGACCCTTGTCTCTGGCAATGGCGACGCAGTCCGCGAAGACGGCCGTGGCGACCGTGTAGGGCGTGTGCGGGGAGATTCCCAGGGCCCGGGAGGCCGGGCCGGACGCGAGGCGCTCCAGCAGCCGCGCACGGCCCGAATCGGACCAGCTGCGCGCGTCCTCGAACACGATCTCGATGTAGGACACACCGCCGATCCCGCTGCGCGCGGTGGGCGGCAGCACGCCGGCCGGGTCGGTGACGATGTCGGCGACGGAGGTGATCCCGGAGCGGAGCATCAGGTGCAGGCCGCGCCGGGTGGACTCGCTCCACATCGCGTCGGTGAAGGTGGCGCGCTTCTCGATCATCCTGCCGATCCACACGTGGAACGGCTGGTCGAGCGAGTTGAGGTCCTCGAAGTCGGTGTACTGCAGGTGCGCGTGCGCGTTGACCAGACCCGGCGTCAGCACGCCGGACCACGCGCGCTCGCGGACGCCCGGGTGGGCTTCAAGGAGTTCCGCCCGCGGGCCCACGGCCTGGACGCGATCGCCGTCGACGAGCACCGCTCCGTCGGCGATCGGATCCGTGGAGACGGGCAGGACTATCGGCGCGCTGTGGAGGGTCTGCATGGCCGAAGACTTTAGTCGACGACGGTCAGCGCGGTGGAGGCGATATGCGAGCGCACCCGGTCGTCGACCGGATCGTGCGCGGGATCGGTGTGCACCGCGAGGAGCTCGTAGGTGGTGCTGCGCTGGGCCGGAACGCGCCCGGCGGTGCGGATCAGGTGGATCAGCTCGCTGCGATTCGAGCGGTGGCGCGCCCCGGCGGAGGAGACCACGTTCTCCTCGAGCATGACCGAGCCGAGGTCGTCCGCGCCGTAGTGCAGGCTCAGCTGGCCTGCCTCCTTGCCGGTGGTCAGCCACGAGCCCTGGATGTGGTTGACGTTGTGCAGGAACAGCCGCGCGACCGCGATCAGCCGCAGGTACTCCAGGGTCGTGGTCTGCGTGCGCCCCTTGAGGTGGTTGTTCATCGGCTGGTAGGTGTACGGGATGAACGCGCGGAAGCCGCCGGTGCGGTCCTGGACGTCGCGGATCATCGCCAGGTGCCGGATGCGCTCGGCGTTGGTCTCGCCGGTGCCCATCAGCATCGTCGAGGTCGACTCCAGGCCGCGCTTGTGCGCCGTCTCCATGATCTCCAGCCAGCGCTCGCCGCTCTCCTTGAGCGGCGCGATGACCTTCCGCGGCCGCTCGGGCAGCAGCTCGGCGCCCGCGCCGGCCAGCGAGTCGAGGCCGGCGTCCTTGATCCGGATGATCGCGTCCTCGATGGACACGCCGGAGACCTTCGCCATGTGCTGGATCTCGGAGGCGCCGAGGGAGTGGATGACCAGCTCCGGGTACTGCTCCTTGATGGCGGAGAAGGCGCGCTCGTAGTACTCGACGCCGTAGTCCGGGTGGTGGCCGCCCTGGAACATGATCTGCGTCCCGCCGAGCTCCACGGTCTCGCCGCAGCGGCGCAGGATCTCGTCGAGGTCGCGCGACCAGCCGTCGGGCGACTTGGGCGCGACGTAGAACGCACAGAACTTACATGCCGTCACACAGACGTTGGTGTAGTTGATGTTGCGCTCGATGATGTACGTGGCGGTGTCCGCCAGGTAGGGCAGCTTCGCCCGGCGCGCGGCGTCCGCGGCCTGGCCCAGCTCGTGCAGCGGCGCGTGCCGGTAGAGCTCGAGGGCTTCCTCTTCGCTGATCAGGCCGCCGGCCGCGGCGCGCTCCAACACCTCAGTCATGTCAGTCCACCCTACGCATCGGCACCGAGGACGTCGATCCGCACGTCCGGATCGACGTCGATCTGCCCGCTGATCTGGCGGGCGAACTCCCGGACGCCGGCCAGATGGCGCGGCCCGAAGGAGAAGTCGAGGGTGGTGTAGTACTTCTCGAGCTCGGCGGCGTCGAACACCTCCCAGCGGGCGACCTGCGCGGCCACCTTGTCCACCTCGTTGATCGCCATCTCGACCGAGCGCAGGAAGCCCTGGTGCACCTCGCGCACCAGGTCCGGGTGCTCGGCCAGGTAGGCGCGGCGGACGGCGAAGACGGCGAAGACCATCGGCAGGCCGGTCCAGTCCTTCCAGGCCTGTCCGAGGTCGAGCATGTGCAGCCCGTGCCGGGGCACCTCGATGAGCGCGGCGCGCAACGCCGGATCGCCGATGAGCACGGCACCGGGCGCCTCCTGCATCATCAGGCTGAGATCCGGCGGGCAGGTGAAGTACTCGGGTGCCACGTGGAACCGCTCGCGCAGCAGCAACCGGGCGAGCTGGACCGTGGTGCGCGAGGTGGAGCCGAGGGCGACGCGCTGTCCATCGAGCTCCTCGAAGGGCACCTGCGAGATCAGGTTGCAGGACATGACCGGGCCGTCGCAGCCGACGGCCGGGCCCTCGAGCACGACGAGGTCCTCGCTGTGCTTGAGGAAGTGCGCGAGCGGGATCGGCGCGATGTCCAGCTCACCCGCGACCAGCCGCTCGCCGAGCCGCTCCGAGCTGTCCTTGACGAGCTCGATGTCGAGCAGGGCGCCGGAATGCACCAGGCCCCAGTAGATCGGCATGCAGTTGAGGAACTGGATGTGGCCGACGCGCGGCTTGCGTACCGGACCGGTCGCCCCTGCCGTCACGCGTCCTGCTCCTCGTCCTCGAAGGACGCGGAGTCTTGGATCTTCCGGCTCAGCCGCTGGGATCGGGCCACCAGCCCGGCCGACATGGCATCGCGGTACCTGGAGAGGGCGAAGAAGGACACGGAGCTGGACAGCAGTAGCGCGACGGCCAGCAGGATCAGCCGGTTCGTGTCGGTGCTCAGGTCCATCCCGGCCAGCTTCGCAACGCCCCACATCGCGACCAGCGCGACCAGGAAGAGCCCGAGCCGCAGCGTCGTGTAACGCAGGGTGGCATGCGGGATTCGCTGCGGGGTCTGCTGCACGGGCTCATTGTTCGCACTCACGGATTCACGGTACCTCACAGCTCCAGAGCCATGAGGATGCGGTCCCGGTAAGGCGTCGCCCCCTCGCCGTCCTCCGTGCGACCAGGGAGTTTGAGGGCCTTCGGCAGTCGGCCGTACTCCTCGTAGCCGCACTTCTTGTAGAACAGGTCGGCGCCGGTGCCACCGCGGCAGTCCAGCAGCAGCAGTTCGAGCCCCGACTCGCGGGCCACGGCGGCGATCTCGGCCATCAGCGCGTAGCCGTAGCCCTCGCCCTGGAAGTCCGGGTGCACCATGACTCTTCGCACGGTCTGCCAGTGCGCCGTGAGGGCGAAGTCACCGCCGACCAGGAAGGCGAGCGCGGCCAGCCGGCCCGCCTGCTCCCCCGCGGCGACGCGGCCGACGACCAGCCGGGACTGGCCGGCCAGGACCCCGGCGAACTGCTTCTCGGCCGTCGGCAGCACATCGTCCATGGCGACCGGGGCCACGAAGCCCACGGCTCCGCCGGCGTTGGTGACATCCGTCCAACAGGCCACGATCTCGGCCCGGAGCTGCTCGGTCAGCTCCGGGTCCACTTCGAATTGCAGCGTCATGCGAACCATTCTCGCATAAAACTGCCGTGCTATGCATGATGTTTCACGTGGAACACTGCGCGACCACCCGGTGGCGCATAGCCATCCGCTACTCGGCGAACACCATCGACTGCGGCGACTCGCGGCGCCCGGTTTCCGGCCCGGAGAACTCGCGCACCACCTCGTAGCGGGTGTTGCGCTCGACCGGGGTGAACCCGGCGTCCCTGATCAGGTCCAGCAGACTGTCCCTGGACATCTTGTTCGGGGTGCCGAAGTCGTCGGCGTCGTGGGTGATCTTGTACTCGACGACCGAGCCGTCCAGGTCGTCCACGCCGTAGTTCAGCGACAGACCGGCCGTGCCGAGGCCGTGCATCACCCAGAAGCACTTCACGTGGTCGAAGTTGTCCAGCAGCAGCCGGGAGACGGCGAAGGTCTTGAGCGCCTCGGCGCCGGTCGCCATCGGCTGGTTCATCAGCCGGTTGCGCTGCTTGCCGTCCTTCGAGTCGTGGAAGTCGTGCTGGAAGCGCAGCGGGATGAAGACCGCGAAGCCGTTGGTCTCATCCTGCAGCTCGCGCAGCCGGAGCACGTGGTCGACGCGGTGCCGCGGCTGCTCGATGTGGCCGTAGAGCATCGTCGCGGGAGTGCGCAGGCCCTTGCCGTGCGCGAGCCGGTGGATGCGCGACCAGTCCTCCCAGTGGGTCGCGTGGTCCACGATCTGCTGCCGGATCTCCCAGTCGAAGATCTCGGCGCCGCCGCCGGTCAGCGACTCGAGCCCGGCGTCGATCAGCTCGTCGAGGATCTCGTCCGCGCTCAGCCCGGAGATCTTCTCGAACCAGTGGATCTCGGTGGCGGTGAACGCCTTGATCGAGACGCCCGGCAGCACGGCCTTCAGCTCGCTGATGGACTTCGGGTAGTAGCGCCACGGCAGCGTCGGGTGCAGCCCGTTGACGATGTGCAGTTCGGTGATGCCGTCCGGCTCCATGGCCTTGGCCAGCCGAACGGCCTCCTCGATGCGCATCGTGTAGGCGTCCTTCTCCCCCGGCTTGCGCTGAAAAGAGCAGTAGGCGCACGAAGCTGAACACACGTTCGTCATATTCAGGTGCCGATTGACGTTGAAGAAGACCTTGTCGCCGTTCTTCGCCGTGCGCACGTGGTGCGCCAGAGCGCCGAGCCAGGCCAGATCGTCGCAGGCGTAGAGGGCCTCGCCGTCCTCGCGGCTCAGGCGCTCCCCCGCGAACACCTTTGCTTCGAGTTCCCGCTTGAGTCCGACGTCCACGGCCCGCTCCTCATCCCAGCTACGCGGCAGTTATCTGGACCAGCGTACGCCGGGACCCCGGATCAATCCTCCGCCGGGATCGGGATCTGCCGGGCCTCCCACTTGGTCGACAGGGCGATCGTGGTCCGGGTGCGGGCGACGCCGCGGATCCGGCCGAGCCTGCCGATGATCTTCTCCAGGCCGACCGGGTCGCCCACCCGCACCTTGAGCACGAAGGACTCCTCGCCGGCGACGAACCAGCAGTCCTCGATCTCCGGGACGTCCTTGAGCCGGCGTGCGACGTCGTCCAGGTCGGCGGCATCCGAGAGCAGCACCCCGATCAGCGCGGTCACGCCGAGCCCCAGCGTGCTCGGATCCACCGCCGCGCGGTAGCCGGTGATCACCCCGGCCTGCTCCAGCCGGTTGATCCGGTCGGTCACACTCGGGCCGGACAGGCCCACCAGCCGCGCCAGCTCCGCGTACGTGGCCCGCCCGTTGGCCCGCAGCGCCTCCACCAGGGTGCGGTCGACCGCGTCCACTGTTGCATCCGCCTTCCGACTTGTGCGCGGTGGCCACCCGCCTCGCGCCGCACAGGTTACCGACCTCTTCCCAAGCCCCGGACACTACATGCAAACGAGTGCACAGTCCCACTCGGTTACCCGCGCTGCTCCCCCAGTCGCCCGTTCCAGCGGCGCAGCAGCGAATGCTCGACGCCGAGCGCGTCCAGCGCCTTGCCCGCGACGAAGTCCACCAGCCGCTGCACGCTCTGCCCGCCCGCGTAGAAGCCGGGCGACGCGGGCAGGATCACCGCCCCCTCCCGGCTGAGCGTGAGCAGCTGCTCCAAGGTGGTCGAGGCCAGCGGCGTCTCGCGCACCACGAGGACGACCGGCCGACGCTCCTTCAGGTTGACGGAGGCGGCCCGCTGAAGCAGGTCCTTGGACAGTCCGATGCTGATCCCCGCGACCGCGGCGGCCGTCGCCGGGATCACCAGCATCCCGCGCGCCGGATAGCTGCCCGAGGACGGTCCCGCCGCGAAGTCGCCGGCCGTCCAGTACCGCACCGCTTCCAGCCGCGCGTCGGACGGCTTCCAGTCCAGCAGCGCCGCGAGGTCGTCGCGCCAGTGCGAGTCGCGGAACGAGATCCCCGTCTCGTCCAGGATCGTCAGCCGCGCCGCCCGGCTCACCACCAGGTCCACATCCTCGCCGCCGTCCAGCAGCGCCCCGATCGCGGCCACCGCGTACGGCGTCCCCGAGGCCCCCGCGATCCCCACCACCCAAGGCCGCCGCCCCTCGCCGGTCACGGCGAGATCCCGCGGACCACGAGGTCCGCCAAGGCGAAGCAGAACAATGCGATGCCGACGAATCCGTTCACGGTGAAGAACGCGCGGTTGAGCCGGGAGAGATCGGTCGGGCTGAGCAATGAGTGCTCGTAGATGAAAGCGCAGGCGACGACCGCGACGCCGAGCCACCAGAAGACGCCGGCGTGGATCAGCAGGCCGAACCAGACGAACAGCAGGGTGGTCGCGACGTGCGCGACCCGGGCTCCGGTGAGCGCGACTGCGACGCCCCAGCGCGCCGGGACGGAGCCGAGGCCCTGGTTCCGGTCGGTCTCGATGTCCTGCAGCGCGAAGATCAGGTCGAAGCCGCCGATCCAGATGCCGACGGCCACGCCGAGCACCACCGCGTCCCAGCTCCAGCGGCCGGTCACGGCCATCCAGGCGCCGATCGGGCCGATCGCCTGGGCGAGCGCGAGCAGCGCGTGCGGGACGTTCGTGAAGCGCTTGCCGTAGGGGTAGACGATCAGCGGCACGACGGCGACGGGAGCCAGCCAGAAGCAGAGCCAGTTGAGCTCGGCGGCGGCGCCAAGGAAGACCGCGAGGGCGATGACGGCGCCGATCCAGGCCGTCTTCACGGACAGCACACCGGTGACGAGCTCGCGCTTCGCCGTGCGCGGGTTCCTGGCGTCGAATTCGCGGTCGATGATCCGATTCACGGCCATGGCGAAACTCCGGGCGCCGACCATGGCGATCGTCACGATGAGCAGCTGGCGCCAGTGCACGGACTTCGACACGGTGAACATCGCCGTCAGCGCCGCGATGTACGCGAAGGGCAGGGCGAAGACCGAGTGCTCGAGCAGAACCAGGTTCTTGAAGGCCTTCGCCTTGCCGCCGACCCCCTTGGCCGGGATCGGGGCCGTCACCTCCATGGCGGTCACAGTCCGTACTCCTTCCAGCGCCGGTCCACCTTCGCGGCCGTGGCCGGGTCGGAGACGATCATCTCCGGCCAGCCGCCGTTGCGGGTGTAGCCCTCCTCGGGCAGCTTCCCGGTCGCGTCCACGCCCAGCTTGCCACCCCAGAACTGCTGGTACGAGGCGTGGTCCAGGTGGTCCACGGCGCCCTCGGTGAGCAGCAGGTCGCGAGCGTAGTCGACGTTGCCGAAGGCCCGCCAGGACACCTCGGCGTAGTCGTGCACGTCGCAGTCCGAGTCCACCACCACGATCAGCTTGGTCAGCGACATCAGGCCGGCGCCCCAGATCGCGTGCATCACCTTCTGCGCGTGCTTGGGGAAGCGCTTGTCGATGGACACGATCGCGCAGTTGTGGAAGCCGCCGGTCTCCGGCAGGTCGTAGTCCACGATGTCCGGGATGATCATCTTGAGCAGCGGCAGAAAGAAGCGCTCGGTGGCCTTGCCGAGCGGTCCGTCCTCGGTCGGCGGCCGGCCGACGACGATGGACTGGAACATGGCGTTCTTGCGCATGGTCATCGTGGTGACCGTGAGCGCGGGGAACGGCTCGACCGGCGTGTAGAAGCCGGTGTGGTCGCCGAACGGGCCCTCCGGCCGCGTCACCCCGGGCTCGAGCCACCCCTCGAGGACGACCTCGCAGTTCGCCGGAACCTGCAGCGGGACGCTCTTGCAGTCGACGAGCTCGACCCGCTCGCGCTGGATGAATCCGGCGAACAGGTACTCGTCGATGTCGGCGGGCAGCGGCGCGGTGGCCGCGTAGCTCACGACCGGCGGGCAGCCGAAGGCGATCGCGACCGGCAGCCGCTCGCCGCGGCGCTGTGCGACGGCGTAGTGGTTCGTCGAGTCCTTGTGGATCTGCCAGTGCATGGCGATGGTGCGCTCGTCGTGCCGCTGAAGGCGGTAGAGGCCCAGGTTGCGCAGGCCGGTCTCGGGGTGCTTGGTGTGCGTCAGACCCAGGTTGAAGAAGGAGCCGCCGTCCTGCGGCCAGGTGTGCAGCGCCGGGAGCAGGTCGAGGTTCACGGCGTCGCCGGTCAGCACGACATCCTGGCACGGCGCGCCGCCCTTCACCCGCTTCGGCGGCACGGACCGCAGCTGCGCCGCCTTGCCGAGCGCGTCCTTGAAGCCGGACAGGCCGTGCGGCAGCTCGGGCTTGAGCAGCCCGGCGATCCGCTCGCCGATCTCGTCCAGGCTGTCCAGCCCGAGCGCCATGCACAGCCGCCGCTCGCTGCCGAAGACGTTCATGGCGAGCGGCAGCTTCGAGCCCTTGACGTTCTCGAACAGCAGGGCGGGCCCGGGCACGCCGTTCACCCGGGTCTTCTGCACCCGGTCGGTGATCTCCCCGACCTCGAGGTAGGGGTCCACCTCGACGCTCACACGGCGCAGCTCGCCCTCCTTCTCGAGGGCTTTGAGGAAGGACCGGAGATCTTCGTAGGCCATGCCTACAAGTATCGGGTACGGGCTAGTCGCGAATCTCGACCAGGTCGCCGCAGCCCAGGAAACGGTAGAAGTACTGCGCGTTGTGCAGCGACAGATGTATGCAGCCGTGTGACCGGACGGTGACCGGGTCCTCGTGGAACGCGTCGCCGCGGTAGAAGTACACGCTGTACGGCATCGGCGCGTCGTACGTGGTGGACCAGCCGTTGACGACCTTGTAGAAGACATGGAAGTCGCCGGCCGGCGTCGGCAGGCCGGCTCGGCCGGTGGCGACTCTGACCGGGCCGTAGACGACCTTGCCGCCGCGCATCAGCCAGGCTTCCTGCTTGGAGAGCGAGACGCAGGCGACCGCGTGGATGTCGCAGGGCACGCCCGCGGCGCGCAGCGCGGCGGTCTTCCCGGTGGCCGAGTTCTCGTACGCGGTCCGCGCGGCCGCCGCGGCCTTGGCCTTGACGGCCGCCGCCTCGGCCTGCTCGGAGGCCACGGCCTGCCGGGCGGAGGCGGCGAGCTCGGCGCCGAGCAGGGGCTTCGCATCGGTCACGGTGTGGGCCGCGGCGACGGATGTCGCGGCGGCCGGCGAGGTCGGGTCACGAGGCGTCAGGGCGGCGGTCACCAGGACGGCGGCCACCGCGGAGCCCGCGGCGAGCAGGGGTATGGATCGGCGGAACGCGGATACGGACACTGGCGACTCCCCACGTCGAAGAAGGGTGCGCTCTCCTTCGTAAGTAGTAGCCCTCTGCGACGTGCCCGAATCCTGCCAATCAGGTGATTAGTCGTATTTATCGAAGCGATATCGACGGTTCAGCCCTGGGCGAGCACCTTGCGGTTCACCTCGCGCACGGCGGGCGCCAGCGCGGGCAGCTCGACCACTTCGACCCCGGCCGCCCGCAGCCGCTCGGCGCCGTCGCACACCGCGAGCAGCGCGGGCTCCCGATACGCCAGCACGACACGCGGGATGCCGGTGGCGAGGATGTGATCGGTGCAGCTCAGGGGGCGCGAGGCACGCGGCGAGCAGGGCTCCAGCGAGGTGTAGATCGTCGCCGAGCGCAGCCGCGGGTCGGCCGGGTCGAGCTTCGCGATCGCGACCTCCTCGGCGTGGTTCTTCGACGGGTCGCCGAGCCCGTAGAGCGGTTCGCGCGAATAACCGGTACTCAGGATCGCGCCATCCTCCGCCACGATGATCGCCCCGACGGCGTACGCATTGAGCACCGGCGGGCAGGACCGCGAGAGTTCGATCGTCAGCCCGAGCAGCTCTTCATCCGAATCACTCCTCTGAACGAGGTATCGCGCGTAGAGCACATCCCCCAGAGAGCGGTTCTCGGCCAGCAGCATCCGCCGTTGCGGTGACTGCGGGAAACCCGTCGACCCCGGCAGGCCGAAGGCGCGCGGCGCCGCCGCGTCGCCGATGAGGAAGGGCGCGTGGGCCACCTGGATCTCGTCGGCGAGGTCCGCCGCCAGAAACTCCGTCAGAATCGCCGAGCCGCCCTCGACCATCAGCCTGCGCACGCCGCGCTCCGCCAGGTCGCCGAGTACGTCGGGAAGCGGGCGTCGGCCCTCGTACACGACGGTCTCGGCGCCGGGCTCGGCTAGCACCGCGGCCGCCGGGTCGATGCCGCGCGAGCCGCCGAGCACGACGCGCAGCGGGCTCGGTGCCAGACCGAGCGAGGTACGTTCGGCCCGCCGCTCGGCCGAACGTACGAGCAGCCGCGGGTTGTCCGCGCGGACCGTGCCGGCACCGACCAGGATCGCGTCGCTCTCAGCGCGTGCCGCGTCGACGCGGTCGAAGTCGGCGGCGTTCGACAGGAGCAGCCGGTTCGGCGAGCCGTCGTCGAGGAAGCCGTCGAGAGACGCGGCGAAGCTGAGCAGGACGTGCGGGCGTGAGTCGACCATGGCGTCGATGCTATCGACGCCATGGCCTCCCGACTCAGTTCACGATGTCGCCCGACGCGACCTGCACGCACTGCCCGGTCGTCGACGCGTTCAGCTGGGAGGACGAGCTCGGGGCCGTCGCCGCGGTCGTCCCCGAGGTGCTCGGGCTGGCCGACGAGGACGAGCTGGTCGAGGAGTACGTCGTGCCGCTCGTCCAGTCCGTGCCGACGACGACCGTCACCTCGGAGTAGTTCGAGGACTCCTCGACCTGCGAGCTCGGGATGCCCAGCGCGTTCGCCACCGCCGAGGCCGAGTCGGAGCGGCCCGAAGGGTAGTAGACGACCGTCTTGGACGCGGTGCTCGCGTTGCCGGTCCCGATGTCGGACGAGGTGAAGCCGCTGGAGACCAGGGCCTGCGCGACCGTCGAGGCGCGGCCGGAGACTCCGGTGCCGTTGAGGACCTGCGCGTGGACCTGGGAGGTGATCACGCTGGAGGCCTGCTCGACGGAGCCCGTCGTGTACGCGGCGGCCTCGGCCGTGGCCACGCTGGTGATGCTGTCCGACTCGCTCTTCGACGAGCTGGACGAGGTCTTGGCCGACGCCGAGGAGTAGGCCACGTCGTTCTTGATGTTCGCGAACATCTGCTTGGCCTCGGTCTCGTTCCAGATCACCCGGTTGGTGTTGTTCGGATCGAGCTCCCAGGGCATCGTCACGAAGGTGACCCGGTTGGTCGGCACCTTGTTCATCGTGTCGAACAGGCTGACCAGATTGGTCACGCCGGCCAGGCCGTCGTCCACCTGCAGCGACTTCGTGGCCGCGTCGGCGATCGAGTAGAGGTTAGTCAGGTCGGTGAACGAGGCCTCGGACCGGATCTGCCTGATCATGTTCGACAGGAATATGTGCTGGGCCTTCTCGCGGCCGAGGTCGGAGCCGTCGTAGAAGCCATGCCGGGTGCGCACGAACTCGAGCGCCTGCTTGCCCTCGATGGTCGTGGTCCCGGCACTCAGCCGCAGGCCGGAGTCCTTGTCATACATGTTGTTGCTCACGCAGACCGGCACGCCGCCGAGCGCGTCCGACATGGTGACCACGCCGGAGAAGTCGACCTCCATGTAGTGGTCGATCGTCAGGCCGGTCAGCTCGTGCACGGTCGCGACGGTGCACGAGGCGCCGTACTGCATGGAGGAGTTGACCTGGCCGTAGAAGGACGAGTTCGAGCCGCACGCCGGGATCGTCGTCATCGTGTCCCGGGGTATCGACATGATCGTCGAGTTGGTGCGGTCGGCCGAGAGGTGGATCACCATCAGCACGTCCGAGTTGCCGGTGCCGCCCGAGGAGCAGTCGCCGCCGAGCTTGCAGTCGGCCGAGGAGACCCGCGCGTCCGTGCCGATGAGCAGGATGTTCATGGCCGTGTCGCCGAACTTGTCCGGCACTTCGGCCTGCTGGGTGACACCGGTGGGCAGCAGGGAGGTGTGCTTGATGTTGCCGTCCAGGTGGGCGACGACGTAGACGCCGACCCCGACGACCGCCGCCACCACGGCCGCGGAGCCCAGTGCGGCGTACTTCAGCACCTTCTTCTTGCGGCCGGAACCGGACCTCGCGCCGCGCCGGCGCTTCGCGTTCAGCCGGCTGCGCCCCTTGGGGTCCACCTCGTCGAGATCGAGGTGCGGGTTGACCGTGCCCTCGGCCGCCGCGGCGCCGAGCGCCCCGTGGACGGCGGGCTGCGCCGGAGCCGACGCGCCGGGGCTCCACGGGTCGGCCGCGGACTCGTCGAAAGCCGGCGGCCGGTACGGATCGTTGCGGGAGTACGGAGCGCCGACCTGCTCCGGACGGCCGCTACCGTAACCGCGCCGCGGGGGCTGCTGGTCGAAGTAGTCGTCGTCGTAGCTCATGGTGGCGCTCGCCCTTCCCAGACACGGTTGTCTAGTCGAAGGACGAGCGCCCCGGGCCGTTGGTTGCCCGTTTCGTTATCTGTCGCTTGGCTGTTACAGACCCGCGTACGAGTGCTTGCCCGTGAGCAGGGTGTTCACTCCGAAGTAGTTGAACAGCACGCAGGCGAACGCGATCAGTGCGACGTATGCGGCGGCCTTGCCCTTCCAGCCGTGCGTGGCGCGCGCGTGCAGGTAGGCGGCGTAGATCACCCAGACGATGAACGACCAGGTCTCCTTGGGGTCCCAGCCCCAGTAACGGCCCCAGGCCTTCTCCGCCCAGACGGCGCCGGCCATGATCGCGAAGGTCCACAGCGGGAAGATGAACGCGATCACCCGGTACGCGGTGCGGTCCAGCGCGACCGAGGACGGCAGCCGGTCGAAGGTGCTGTTGAAGCGGCGCAGACCGCCTTCCTCGTTCGCCGATTTGAGCAGGTAGAGGATGGTGGACACCGTCGCCACGCCGAAGGCACCGGTGCTTATCACGGCCGCGGTGACGTGGATGTACAGCCAGTACGAGTGCAGCGCCGGAACGAGCTCCTCGGCGTCGGTGTACAGCAGCGTGTAGGCGATGCCGAGGGTCAGCAGCACGATGCCGGTGACCGGCAGGCCCATCCAGCGCACCTTCTTGCGCAGAACGAGCAGCACCACGTAGGCGAAGCTCATCGCGAGCGCGGCGGCGCAGGAGAACTCGTACATGTTCGCCCACGGCACCCGGTGCGCTGCCAGGCCGCGGAAGAGCACGCCTGCGGCGTGGAAGCCGAAGCCGATGAAGGTCGCCATCACGGCGAACCGGCCGACGATCTCGGCGCGGAGGTTGTCGCCGGCGATCGTCGGCTCCTCCTCCTCGGCCATGGCGCGGGTGAGCACCGTCACGCCGTTGCCGCCGTCGACCGCGTTGACCGTCTCGACCTTGGGGGCGGCGGCCTGCTTGCCGACCTTCACACCCTCGGCCGCGGTACCGACCTTCTCGACGCTCTTGCCGAAGCGCGAGCTGGTGCCGAAGGCCCACTCGCCGCAATAGGCGAAGAAGGCCGCGGCGTACCCGACCAGGGCGAGGGCGATGAACAGATTGCTGTAGTGCGCGAAATTCTGGTTGATACTCACGCGGAGGCTCCATCGGGGACGGGCTGCCGCACGGCCGCGGCCAGGCTTTGCGCGGTTTGGGTCACTTCGGCCGTGGGCGTGGCGCCCTCGGTGCGGGCCAGGCCCGCGACCTCGACCAGGCGGGAGCCGTCCGCCTGCTCGGTGACCCGCACCCAGATCCGTCGGCGGCGCAGGCCCAGCGAGCCGATCAGGCCGAGCACGGCCAGGACCGCCGAGGGGAGCACGACCTTCTGACCAGGGTCGTAGGCGATGTTGAACTGGGCCCACTGCCTGACGCCGACGAACTTGATCGAGCCGAGCTTGTTCGGCAGCGTCGCGGTCTGGCCCACCTTCAGTTCGAGAGCGTTGCCCGCGGAGGCGCTGGCGCTCTTGGCTTTCACGTTCAGCTGCTTCATGTCGGACGTGTCGAGGCTGTAGACGCTCTGGTCCTGGCCGCCGTTCATGTTCAGGTTGCCCGAATACGCCGAGAGGATCAGCATCGGGTTCTGCGCCGCCGGGAAGATCGAGGCCGGCATCGCGCCGGAGGAGATGTACGCGGTCGGCAGGAACCAGCCCTGGAAGCCGAGGTCCGTGCCGTTCTTCTCGTTGCTCGGCGCCTTGATCGCGCCGGAGGAGTCGAAGTACTCGTCCTGACCGAGGAAGGTCACCGGGCCGTCGAAGATCACCTGGCCCTTGCCGTTCTCGACCTCGACGACCGGCGAATAGCCGTGGCCCTCCAGGAAGACGTTCGTGCCGTTGATCGTCATCGGCGAGTTGACCTGAACGTCCTCGTTCTCGGCCTTCGCCGAGGGCGAGGACTTGAAGCTGACGTAGGCGTCGAAGGTGCGCGGCTGGGCGAACTGGTCGCCGCTCTCCTGGTAGGTGGCGGTGAACTTGTTCAGCGTGAAGCTGAAGTTCGGCAGGTCCTGCGCGCCGACGGCCGGGCCGAGGGTGAGGCTGTCGTAGCTGGTGACCGTGTCCGAGAATCCGGTGCCCTCGGTGACCAGGACCGCGCCCTTGTAGCCGAGGAAGTGGCCGATCGCGATGCCGATCAGAATGCCGATCAGCGAGAGGTGGAACAGCAGGTTGCCGGTCTCGCGCAGGAAGCCCTTCTCCGAGGAGACCCAGCCGCCGGCCTTGTCCTTGCCGCGCACGGTCTTGAACCGGCGCCCCTTGAGCCGCTTGGCGGCGAGCTCGAGCACCTCGTCCGCTTCCGCGGTGGTGCTGAACGACGCATGCACCGGCAGCCGCTTGAGGTTGCGCGGGGCGGCCGGCGGGTTCGTGCGCATCGCCTTGAAGTGCGCCCAGGAGCGCGGCACGATGCAGCCGATCAGCGAGATGAACAGCAGGCCGTAGATCGCGCCGAACCACGGCGACTCGAAGACGTCGAACAGCCGCAGGTCGTTGAGGATCGGCGCCCACTTCGTGTGCGACTGGTAGAAGGTGGTCACCTTCGACGGGTCGATCGAGTTCTGCGGCAGGATCGAGCCGGGGATCGCGGCCAGCGAGAGCATGAACAGCAGCACGAGCGCGATGCGCATCGAGGTCAGCTGCCGCCAGGTCCAGCGCAGCATGCCGAGGGCGCCGAGCGACGGGACCGCTATCCCGTCGTCCGCCTTCGGCGCGGTGGACAGCTTCTCGGCGCGCTCGGCCGCCGCCGCCTCGACCGCGGCCTCGATCAGGTTCTCCTGCTCGACGGGCGCGGGCGGGTCGGCGTCGGCGGCCGGGGCCGTTCCGACGGTGTCCTGCGTCTGCTCACTCACCTGGACTAATCCTTCGTTGTGTACGTCGTCCCCGCGTACTGCCTAGAGGGGCAGCGTCGTGCCTGAGATCCATGACTGCATCTGCGTGATGAGGTCCTGCCAGATTCCGGACACCAGGGCGATCCCGACCAGTCCGATCATCGCGCCGCCGAGCCGGGTGACCAGCGCGTAGTGCCGCTTGATCCAGCCGATCGCGCGCATCGCCCAGCCGAAGGCCAGCGCCGCGATCAGGAAAGGCACGCCGAGGCCGAGGCAGTAGAACACGGACAGCAGCGCGCCGCGGCCGGCGGTGCCCTGGGTGTAGGCGAGCACCTGCACGGCGGACAGCGTCGGGCCGAGACAGGGCGTCCAGCCGAGCCCGAAGACCAGACCGAGTAGCGGCGCGCCCAGCAGGCCCAACGCCGGCCGGTAGTGGATGCGCACGTCCCGCTGCATCCAGCCGCTCCACCGGTCCGGGATCAGCCCGGCGAAGAACACGCCCATCAGGATCATCACCAGGCCGAACGCGATGTCGAGTCCGCGCTGGTGCGCGATCAGCGTCTCACCGAAGGAGCCGAAGGCGAATCCGGCGGTGACGAAGACCGTGGAGAATCCGAGCACGAACAGGAACGCGCCGAGCAGCGTGCGGTGCCGGGCGCCGAAGCCGAAGCGGCGGGCCGGCTTGCCGTCCACGCCTTCGTCCGGCGCGCCGGCGCCGGCCCGGTCCTGCGCGTCCACCGCGGACATGCCGGTGACGTACGACAGGTAGCCGGGGACCAGCGGCAGCACGCAGGGCGAGGCGAAGGAGATCGCGCCCGCTGCCACGGCCACGGGGACCGCGAGCAGCAGCGAGCCGCTGTCCATCAGGGACACGATCGACAAGGTCAGCTCCCAGAGAGGGTGTAGTCGATCTCCTTGAGCAGCTCCGGCTCGGTGATTCCGCCGAGCGCGCGCACCGCGACCTTGCCGCGGCTGTCCACGATCACGGTGGACGGCACGCTGGTGGCCGGGATTATCTGCTTCAGGTCGAGCACCAGCGTCTCGTCCGGGTCCTGCAACGAGGGGTACGAGATGCCGAACTGCGAGTTGTACGCGATGGCCGCGGCGTTGTCGTCCCGGGTGTTGATGCCGACGAACTCGACGCCCTTGGCCTGGAACTTCTGGTAGGCCTCGGCGAAGTCCGGCGCCTCCTCGCGGCACGGCGTGCACCACGAGCCCCACACGTTGATCACCGTCACGTGGCCGGTATAGCCGACGGACAGCGACGTGCCCTGCAGCGTGGTGCCGGAGAGCGCGGGCATCGCCTGCCGGTCCGCGGCCTTCACCTGCGAGATGCCGGTGGTGACGGTGACGTATCCGGTTTGCGCCCCGTTCGAGCTGCCGGAGCTGCTCCCGCAGCCCGCGAGGACCGCGGCCGCGGCGAGGCTCGCGGCCGCGACGGCGAGCGTGCGGCGGCGGGCGGGTTTCGGTGCGACCATGCGAAGAGTTTCGCATGCCCGATTTCTGGCGAAGCCGTCGGGTCAGCGGTTCTCAGGAACGCTCAGCTAGCCGTGATCTCGGCGTGACCTTCTCCCGGCCGCCGACCCGACGCCCCGTCAGGCGTTTCACGCCCCGGCCACGAACTTCTTCGTGGTCTTCGCCGGCAGCAGATCCTTGGACGGCTCGTGGTACTCCAGGCCGACGAGCTGCGTCCCGACGTAGTGGAACGACGTCACCGAGGCGAGCGAGCACTCGCGCTTGCGCGGGTCGTGCCACAGCGGGCGGTGCTCGGCGGCGAGCCGGCTGACCCAGATCGGCAGCTGGTGGCTGACGCACACGGCCTCGTGCCCGAGCGCGTTGTCGCGGGCCGCCTCGAGCGCCGCGCGCACCCGCGCGACCTGCTCCTTGTACGGCTCGCCCCAGGAGGGGCGGAAGGGGTTGTACAGCTTGGGCCAGGTGGCCGGGCGCTTGAGGACGCCGTCGCCGACGCTGAATTTCTTGCCCTCGAAGAAGTTCGAGGCCTCGATCAGCCGGCCGTCCGTCGCCAGCTCCACGTCGCGCCGCGCCGCGATCGGCGCGGCCGTCTCCTGGGCCCGGTCCAGCGGCGAGGCCACCACGTAGGTCACGTCGCGCTCGGCGAAGAACTCGGCGCCGCGCTCGGCCATCTTGCGGCCCAGCTCGGACAGGTGGAAGTCGGGCAGCCGGCCGTAGAGGATCCCCTCCGGGTTGAAGACCTCGCCGTGCCGCATCAGGTGGACGACGGTCTTGACTCCGGGGTCGATCTGCTGCGTCATGCGCGTTCCTTCTGCTGGGGGTGCCATCGGTCGGGGCGTCGGGCGGAGGGCGGGCTCAGGCGCTCGCGGCGGCCCGCGCGGCGGCCGGCAGGGCCTCGGCGATCCGGGCGATCGCGGCCGCGTCGTGCGCGGCGGAGACGAACCAGGCCTCGAAGGCGCTCGGCGGCAGGTAGACGCCGGCGGACAGCATGCTGTGGAAGAAGGCCTTGAACTTCCCGGTGTCCTGGGTCTTGGCCGTCGCGTAGTCGTTGACCGCCGCGTCGGTGAAGAAGATCGAGAACATCGTCCCGGCGAACTGCACCCGGTGCGCCACCCCGGCCTCGGAGAGCGCGTCGGAGGCGAGCTGGGCCACGGTCTTCGCCGTCGCGTCCAGGTGCGTGTAGACCTCGGGGGTGCAGTGGCGCAGCGTGGCCAGGCCGGCGGCCGTCGCCACCGGGTTCCCGGAGAGCGTGCCCGCCTGGTAGACCGGGCCGTGCGGCGCGAGCTGGCCCATCACGTCGGCGCGGCCGCCGAACGCCGCGGCCGGGAAGCCGCCGCCCATCACCTTGCCGAAGGTCATCAGGTCGGGCGCGACGCCGTCGATGCCGAACCAGCCCTCGCGCGAGCTGCGGAAGCCGGTCATCACCTCGTCCGAGATGTAGAGGGCGCCGTTGGCGTGGCAGAGATCGCGCAGCGCGGCGTTGAAGCCGGGCAGCGGCGGGACCACGCCCATGTTCCCGGCGGCGGCTTCGGTGATCACGCAGGCGATGGAGCCCCCGAACTCGGCGAACGCCGCGCGCACGGCCTCGAGGTCGTTGTACGGGAGCACGATCGTGTCGCCGGTCTGGGTGCCGGTCACGCCGGGCGTGTCGGGCAGCGCGAGCGTCGCGACGCCGGAGCCCGCCGCGGCCAGCAGCGCGTCGACGTGCCCGTGGTAGCAGCCCGCGAACTTGACGACCTTCGAGCGCCCGGTGAAGCCGCGGGCGAGCCGGATCGCCGACATCGTGGCCTCGGTGCCGGAGGAGACGAGGCGGACCTGCTCCAGCGGGCCGATGCGGGCCACCATCTCCTCCGCGAGCGCCACCTCGCCCTCGCTCGGCGTGCCGAAGGACGTGCCCCGGGCCAGTGCGGCGCCCGCGGCCTCGAGCACCGCGGGGTGCGCGTGGCCGAGGATCATCGGCCCCCAGGAGCAGACGAGGTCGACGTACTCGCGTCCGTCGGCGTCGGTGAGGTACGCGCCGCGCCCGGAGACCATGAAGCGCGGCGTTCCACCGACCCCCTGGAACGCGCGGACCGGCGAGTTGACCCCGCCCGGGGTCACCGCCTGGGCGCGGTCGAACAGTGCGGCGGATGCGGGGGCGTCATAGTCGTAGCTCACGCTTCGATTCTCGCAGACCGCCGCCCGCCGCTCGGAACCCGACCGCTCAGACGCCCGCGTGGTACCGGTTCTGCGCGTCCTCCAGGCTGCCGGTGAGCAGCGCCTCGACGGCGTCCGCGGCGCGGTCGACGTTCAGCGGCAGCTCCTTGGCCTCGATCGAGGAGAACGGCTTGAGCACGAAGTCGGCCGGGTCCTGACGGCCCGGCGGGCGGCCGATGCCGAAGCGGACCCGCAGGTACTCCTTCGAGCCGAGCGACTTGGTGATCGACTTCAGGCCGTTGTGCCCGCCGTCGCCCCCGCCGCGCTTGAGGCGCAGCACGCCGTAGTCGATGTCGAGCTCGTCGTGCACGACGACGATCTGCTCGAGCGGGACCTTGAAGAAGTTCTGCGCGGCCACGGTGGGGCCGCCGGAGAGGTTCATGAAGGACTTGGGCTTCGCGAGCACGACCCGCAGGCCCGCGACCCGTCCCTCCACCACCTCGGCGCCGCCCTTGTGGGCCTTGAACCTGCCGCCCATCCGCTCGGCGAGCAGGTCCACGACCATGAAGCCGGCGTTGTGCCGGGTGGCGGCGTAGCCGGGCCCGGGGTTGCCGAGCCCGACCACCAACCAGGGTTCTGCCATGCGGAGTTACTCGGCCTCGGCCTCGGCGCCCGCCTCGGCCTCGCCCTCGGCCGGCTCCTCCTCCACCAGCGTGGCGGCCGGGGTCAGCACGTGCACGACGACGGCCTCGGCGTCGGTGACCAGGGTCACGCCGTTCGGCAGGGAGACGGCGCCCGCGGTGATCTGCGAGCCCTCCTCCAGGCCCTGGACGGAGACCTCGAAGGACGCCGGGATGTGGGTGGCCTCGGCCTCGACGGAGAGCGAGGTGAGCACGAGCTCGAGCAGGCCGCCGGGGGCGATCTCGCCGGCGGTGACGACCGGGACGTCCACGGTGACCTTCTCGCCGCGGCGCACGAGCAGCAGGTCGACGTGCTCGAGGGTGCGCTTGACCGGGTCCTTGGAGACGGCCTTCGGGATGGCCAGCTCGCTCTTGCCGCCGACGATGTCCAGGTTCAGCAGGACGTTCGGGGACTTGAGCGCGAGGAAGAGGTCGTGCTCCGGCAGCGCGAGGTGCACCGGCTCCTGCTTGTGCCCGTAGAGCACGGCGGGGATCTTGCCGTCGCGGCGCAGCTGGCGGGCCGCGCCCTTGCCGAAGGTGTCGCGCGGCTCGGCCGCGATCTTGATCTCGGACATGGTTGTCGCCTTAGTTTCGGGGGTCGGTTTCAGCCTGGACGATTCGGCGAATCGACCCCCGGCCGAGGCGTCGGCCCATGAAAAAAGGGCCGCGCGACGGCCCGGAGTGCGATCAGCACGTCGATCACGGAGCCCGCCGGATCCCGCTCTCGCGGAACCGCGGCCACTCCCTCGCCGGGCAATGCGTCCATCCTACCCGGCGGGGAGGGGTGCTCCGGACCCAGCTCCTCGGTCGCTCTCAGTCGTCGGCGCCCTCGAACATCGAGGTCACCGAGCCGTCCTCGAAGACCTCCGAGATGGCCTGGGCCACGATCGGGGCCACCGAGAGCACGGTCAGCTTGTCGAAGCGGCGCTCGTCGGACAGCGGCAGCGTGTCGGTGACGATGACCTTGGTCACCCGCGAGTTCTTCAGCCGGTCCACGGCGGGCCCGGAGAACACCGCGTGCGTCGCCACTATGATCACCTCGGCCGCGCCGTGCTCGAAGAGCGCGTCGGAGGCGGCGCAGATGGTGCCCGCGGTGTCGATCATGTCGTCGACCAGGACGCAGACCCGGCCCTTGATGTCGCCGACGATCTCGTGCACCGAGACCTGGTTGGCGATGTTCGCGTCGCGCCGCTTGTGCACGATGGCCAGCGGGGCGCCGAGCTTGTCGCACCACTTGTCGGCGACCTTCACCCGGCCCGCGTCCGGGGAGACGATCGTCAGCCGGTCCCGGTCGATGTTCTCCCGGATGTAGTCGATCAGCAGGGGCATCGCCCACAGGTGGTCGACCGGGCCGTCGAAGTAGCCCTGGATCTGGTCGGTGTGCAGGTCGATGGCCATCAGCCGGTCGGCGCCCGCCTGCTTGAACAGGTCGGCCATCAGCCGGGCCGAGATCGGCTCGCGGCCGCGGTGCTTCTTGTCCTGGCGCGCGTAGCCGTAGAACGGCATGATCACGGTGATGTTCTTGGCGGACGCGCGCTTGAGCGCGTCCACCATGATCAGCTGCTCCATGATCCACTGGTTGATCGGCGCGGTGTGGCTCTGCAGCACGAAGGCGTGGCTGCCGCGCACCGACTCCTCGAAACGCACGTAGATCTCGCCGTTGGCGAAGTCCCGGGCCTGGGTGGGCGCGAGCTCGACGCCCAGCTGCGCGGCCACCGCCGCGGCCAGTTCCGGGTGCGCCCGGCCGGAGAACAACATCAGTTTCTTCTGGCCGGTGGTCTCGATGCCGGTCACGCGACTAGCTCCTTGGCGAGTTGACGAGCCTTTGCCCGATCCTGTGTCAAATGCGGGGGAAGCATCGGGCGTTATCCCGTTCATCGCGAGACGGCGGGTTCTGCCCCATCCTATTGTCGCAGAAGTCGCGACATGCCGACCCCCGCCGGACACCATACGGACCTGTGCGGTTCATCCCGCCAACCGCCCCCCGTCCAGCGAAGACGTGTGCGTCCGTCACCGCGGCATCCGAAAGGCTCCGATCGGGCTACACGGCTCCCTCGCCGGCTCCCGCTCCGGCCGTATTCGCCTTCGCCTCGGCCGCCGCCTTCGCCGCCTTGCTCTCCGGGCGCTTGCGCTCGATGTAGCCCGCGATGTTGCGCTGGCGGCCGCGGGCCACGGCCAGTTCGCCGGGGCCGACCGGGCTGCTGATCGCCGAGCCCGCGGCGACGAACGCGCCGTCGCCCAGCGTCGCCGGGGCGATGAGCACCGTGTTCGTGCCGACGAACACGTGGTCGCCGATCTCGGTGCGGTGCTTGGCCACGCCGTCGTAGTTCGCGGTGATGGTGCCCGCGCCGATGTTGCAGCCCTCGCCGATGGTCGTGTCGCCGACATACGACAGGTGCGGGACCTTCGAGCCCTCGCCGATCTCCGCGTTCTTCATCTCGACGAAGCCGCCCGCCTTGGCGCCGCGCGCGAGCTTCGTGCCGGGCCGCAGGTAGGTGTACGGGCCGACGGTCGCCCTCGGGCCGATCTCGGCGCCCTCGGTCGTGGCGTTCGTCACCCTGGCGCCCTCGCCCACGAACGTGTCGGTGAGCGTGCAGTTCGGGCCGACCTCGGCGCCGGCGGCGATCACGGTGCTGCCGTGCAGCTGCGTGTTCGGGTGCACGATCGCGTCCCGGCCGAGCGTGACCTGCACGTCGAGCTGGGTGGTCGCCGGGTCGATGATGGTGACGCCCTCGCGCATCCAATGCTCAGTCAATTTCCGGTTCAGCAGTCCGCGCATCTCGGCGAGCTGGACCCGGTCGTTGATGCCGAGCGTCTCGTGCCAGTCCTCGACGACGTGCGCGCCGACCGTGAGCCCGTCCGCCGCGGCGATGCCGAGCACGTCGGTCAGGTACTCCTCGCCCTGCTTGTTGTCCCGGTTCAGCCGGCCGAGGGCGTCGCGCAGCACCTTGGCGTCGAACGCGAACACGCCGGAGTTGACCTCGCGGATCGCGGCTTGTTCGGGCGTCGCGTCCTTCTGCTCGACGATCGCGACGACGGCGTCGCCCTCGCGGATTATCCGGCCGTAGCCGCGCGGCTCGTCCAGGATCGCGGTCAGCACGGTGACGGCCCGGCCGGCCCGGTGGTGCGATTCGAGCACGGCGGCCATCGTCTCGGTGCTCAGCAGCGGGGTGTCGCCGAACAGCACGAGGACGGTCCCGTCGAGCTCGCCGTCGGTCTCGGTCAGCGCCTCGAGCGCCACCCGTGTGGCGTGCCCGGTGCCGTGCTGCTCCTCCTGGACCACGGCGCGGATCTCCGGGTCCACGCTCGCCAGGTACGCGGAGACCTGCTCGCGGCCGTGCCCGACGACCACGGCCAGCCGCCGCGGATCGAGGCCGCGCGCGTTGGCCACCACGTGGCCGACGAGGGGGCGGCCGCACAGCGTGTGCAGCACCTTGGGCGTGTCCGACTTCATCCGGGTGCCTTGTCCGGCAGCGAGGACGAATACGGCGGCGGGGCGGAGCTCAGGGGGCATGGAGTGCCTAACTGTTCTCGAGCTTTCGCAGGCCCGCTGACGCGACAGCCCGCGGGTGGCGGTTAGTCACCTTCCGAGACAGTAGTACGGCCAGCTCTCGGAGGCGGGGCTCGGGTGCCGAGACTCGCATCTCGGCCCGCAACTGTTCACATGCTCCCGGGGGAGGATTCGAACCTCCGTACTCAGAACCAAAATCTGATGTCCTGCCACTAGACGACCCGGGATCGCCGCGACGCCTCCGGGCAGGCCCGGAGGTCGTGGTCAATGATGCCGTATCCGCGGCCCGGGCCGCCAATACGTATCAGCGGCGCCGGCTAGGGCAGGTCGAGGATCTTCTCGCGCACGGCGTACATGACCGCCTCCATCCGGGAGTGCAGCTGCAGCTTCTCCAGGATGTTGCGCACGTGGTTCTTGACCGTGTTCTCGCTGATGAACAGGGTCTTCGCGATTTTGCTGTTGTTCGCGCCGGTGGCGATGAGCTTGAGCACCTCGAGCTCGCGGTCGGTCAGCCGGGGCGCGGGCGGGCCCGGATTCTTCCGGTCCTCGCCGTGCCGGACCATGGTGGCGAACTCGGTCAGCAGTTTCGCCGCCATCGGCGGGGAGATCAGCGACTGGCCGCCGACCACGGAGCGGATGGAGTCGGCGATCTCGTGCGGCAGCACGTCCTTGAGCAGGTAGCCGCTGGCCCCCGCCTTGATCGCCTCGTAGAGGTCCTCCTCGTCCTCGCTCATGGTGAGCATGACGACGCGGGCGCTCGGGGCGATGTCCTTGATCGCGGCCGCCGCCTCGATGCCGCCGCCGATCCCGCCGCGGGCGGGCATCTTCACGTCCAGCAGCACCAGGTCCGGCAGCAGCTCAGCGGCCTTGGCCAGGGCCTCGTTCCCATCCCCGGCCTCGCCGACCACCTCGATGTCCGGCTCGGTCTCCAGCACGGTGCGCAGGCTCAGCCGCATCAGTGCGTGGTCGTCGACGAGCAGGACCCTGATCGGCTCGCCGCGCTGTGCCGCCCCTGCCCGAGCATCGGACATCAGTCCCAGCCCCTTCCGTCATCTCCCGCGGTCGCCGTGCGGCTCCCGGCCGTGCCGCCACCCGCCACGTGCCCGGCCGACGCCGGGCACGATAGCGATAGGTAGTCGGACCATCATCGTCTGGGGTCGATGACTCCTGATAATAGTCCTCCACGCGGCGCGCATTTGCACAGATGCGCGAAGCCCGCGGCGCGGAGGGCGGAAGGAGGTTGACGGGGCGTCAGGCCGCACGCCCCCCGAAGTGCGCCGCGTCGTAGTCCTCGGCGAAGTGGGCGGCGTCGTCCAGCCGGATCACGCCGTAGTCGTAGCCGCGGCGGCGGTAGACCACCGACGGCAGCTTGGTGTCGGCGTCGACGAACAGGTAGAAGTCGTGGCCGACCAGCTCCATCTCGTAGAGCGCCTGGTCCAGGGCCATCGGCTTGGCCGCGTGCGTCTTCTCGCGGACCACCAGTGGCCCGTCGCCCTCGACGTCGATGTTGCAGACCTTGTGCCGCTGCGCCCCCTGCTTCCCGCCGTCGACCGGCTCGGCCTCGGCGGCCTCCCTGGCCAGGTAGTCCGCGGCCTCCAGCTCGGCGAGATTCGAGGTGGCGACGGCGACGGACACCGGGCTGCGCCGGCCGTGGTGGACGCGGCGGCGGTCGGCGGCCCGGCGCATCCGCGCCTCGAGCTTGCCGACGGCCAGGTCCAGCGCGGCGTACGGGTCCTGCGCGCAGGCCTCGGCGCGGATCACCGGCCCGCGGGTGCGCATCGTCAGCTCGACCCGGTCCTTGCGCTCGGTCTGACGGGGGTTGCGTTCCTTCGAGAGCTCCACGTCAAGGCTGATGATCTTGTGGTCGTACCGCTCGATCCGCGTGAGCTTGTCCACCACGTGCTTGCGGAACCTCTCGGTCACCTCAGCCTTGCGACCCTTCACGACGATCTCCACGGGTGCATCCCTCTCGCTTGTTCCGTCAGGGTGGTCCGACCATACGCCCGAACAGTCCGCATATATAGGGAAAGATGGGGATTGAAGCCTCTCGTTTAGGGCGGAAACCATTCGGGTAGGGCGGCCTGCCGCCGCCCTCGCAGGCCCTCCAAGCCTCGATAGGGGCAAAGTAATCCCGGAAGCGGCCATACGGTAGACCCAAATGACCCTGATCCTCCATGCGGGTGAACAGGATGCAAAGCCTCAGCTCAGCCGGGTGCTGAGCCGGGTCGCCGCGAGGACGGCGGCGCCGACCGGCGCGTTGCCCGCCGCGCGCAGCGCGCGGGCCGCCTCGGCGAGCGTGGCCCCGCTCGTCATCACGTCGTCCAGCAGCACCACCGGCCGCTCGGGCAGCAGCCTGGCGCTCGAAGCGCGCACCGCGAGTGCGCCGCCCAGATTCTCCGCGCGCGCCCGGTGGCCGAGTCCGACCTGGTCGGCGACCTTCCGACGGTGCGTCAGCGCGGGCAGCACCGCCACCGCCCGGCCGCTCGCCCGCAGCCGGGCCGCCGCGACCCGGGCCATCCGCAGCATCGGGTCCTGGCCGCGCCGCACGGTCGCCGCGTGCGTCGAGGGGACCGGCACCAGCCAGAACGGGTCGGCGCCGGCCGCCGCGGCCTCCGCGGCCCTGGCCAGCTCCACGCCGAGCGGCCTGGCCAGGTCGAGCCGGCCGTGCTCCTTCTGCGCGATGATGATCTCCGGGACCGGATCCAGGTAGGCGGCCAGCGCGTGCACCGGCGGCACACCCTCCTCCGGCTTCGGCAGCCGGGCCGGCAGCGGCGGGCCGGAAAGGCTGAGCGCGCAGAGCGTGCAGAGCCCCGGCAGCGCGGAGCGCGAGCGCGATTCGCCGCAACCCGCGCACTCGGCGGGCAGGACCAGGTCCGCGAGCAGCAATGCCCAGTTCTTGAGCCCCATCTTGCCGATATTAGGCCGCGGTTGACGCGCAGTCAGTATACGAACGGCGAAAAGACGCTGAGTAAATCCTCAGTAACTCGGCGAGGTGCCCGACACGCCGGTGAGCAGCTGCGCGTCCACACCCTCGACGGACAGCTGGTAGAGCGAGTGCTTCCCGCTGTTGACCGCCGCCGCGACCGGCAGGCTGCCGGAGGTCCACACGAAGCTGTCCGCATTGGCCGGCGGCCCGGCCTCGACCGGCTGCTCGGTGAGCGAGTCGAAGACCGGGGAACCGTCCGTGTAGACCTGGTAGAGGCCCAGAACCTGCGAGTTCGGCTGGATGCCGAGCACCGCGAGCGAGCCCTCGTTGTACCAGTCGAAGTCGTTGATCTGGCTCCAGTCGGCCGCGACCACGTCGGGCGCGGACAGGTCGAGCCGCCAGCCTCCGTCGTTCTGGGAGAGCGCGCCGATCGAGATCCAGGAGTCGCCGCTCGAGTCCTTGTAGCCCACCGCCACCCGGCTGCCGTCCGGAGCCGCCGCGACCCGCGTGATCGTGCCGTCGAGCCCGGTGACGGCGACCTGGCTGAGGGTGTTCTGCCCGTACCGGTAGACCGTCGTGGTGCCGCTCTGCGTGACGGTGAACCACAGGTCGCCGTACGTGTCCCAGCTCAGCCCGCCGACCGTGCCGCCGGTCGCGGTCGCGCTGCCCGGGTAGACCTGCGTGAGGTCGGCCGAGCCGTCCTGCCTGCGCGTGACGTAGACCTTGGTGCCGTCCTCGCCGACCAGCGCGAGCTGCTGGGCGCGGTCCACCTGCACCGGGTTGACCGCGACCTCCTTGAACTTCGACTTCGCCGGACCGTAGCTCTTCTCGTTCGAGCTCACCGAGCCCCCCGTGCCGACCTGCTCGACCGCGCCGTCGTCGGCGATGGCGTAGAAGGCCGCCTGGCCGCCCCGCGAGACCTGGCTCAGGCCGTACGAGGTGAGCGTGGTGTCCAGGGGCGGGGAGTACTCGTGGTTGTTCGACTGGTCCTTCACGGTCACCGACGTGACCTTCGTACTCAGGCTGTTCAGGCTCACGGCGAGCTGCTGGCTGAGGTACTCACAGGCGCCGGCGTCCCTGGCGCACGCGCCGTGGCTGTCGATGGTGACGGTCGCCGAGCCGTCGCCCTGGAACTGCACGCCGCTCTTGAGCACCGCGTTCTGCACCGGGTCCTGTACCGCGGAACCGAGCTCGTCCGGCACGCCCTGCACGACCTCGCGTGCCATCGCGTCCGCGAGCTCCTGGTCGGTGTCCAGCGAGGGCAGGTAGATCTGAGCCGGGATCAGCTTGCCGCCGTACTGAGCGTTCTCGTAGTACACGTTGTGCCGGCTGTAGGAGGACTCGAAGTCCGAGCGCTCCATCAGCACGCCGAAGCCGTCGGGCAGCGAGGAGATCCGATAGCCGTTCTTGGTGTCGGTGAGACCGAACTCGTACGTCACCTGGCCGCTGGAGGCGGAGTAGACGCCCGAGGAGTCCACCGTGCCGAGCAGGTCGCCCTGCACCTGCTCAGTGACGTCGGTGCTGGAGTCGCCGGTGCCGGTGTCCTGCGCGGCCTGCTCCGCCTGCCCGGCCGTCGGGATCTGCCCGGCCGCCGGGGTCCCGCCCTGGTCCGCGGCCGTGCCGTTCTGGCCGGGGGCCTGCGGGTAGGTCTCCGAGTCGTCGGCGAGCACGAGCACCGTGTTCATCTCGGACTTCCACTGACTCTGCATGTCCGCGTTCAGATAGGCCTCGGCGATCGACGCGTTCGCCGAGCCGCTGCGCGCGGCCGCCAGGAACCCGGTCACGATCGCGGTGGGCGACTCGCTCGCGGTCGGCGGCGAGGGCCAGATCTGCACTTGCGAGGACCCGGAGTCCCCGTCGGCGACGGTCGTGACCGGCCCGTTCGTCTGCAGGCTGACGCAGCCGGAGACGAGCGCCGCGATCACCGCCGCGAGCCCCGCCATCCGTATCCCCGCCCGCCCCGGCCGTGCGGTCACCCGGCTCATGCCTCCTCGTCGCGGGCCTGCTCCGGTTGCGGCGAGCTCGCCGGGCCGGAGGGCGGCAGTACGAAGGTGTTCGGGTACCGCTCGAGACGGGAGGAGGAGTCGCCCGGCCCGGAGCCCGGGCCGATCGCGGCGATGGCGCCGGAGCGGACCAGACCGCGCGCCGCGGTCGAGGCCGCGGGCAGCCGGCGGTGCCGCTGGTGGTGCTGGGAGTCCTCCGGCTCGAGCCGGATCGGCGAGTGCAGCAGCTCGGTGCCGACCGTGCGCGGCACGGTGAGCCGGAACTGGGTGCCGCCGCCCGGCTCGCCCCAGGCCTGCAGCCAGCCGCGGTGCAGTTTGGCGTCCTCGAGCGCGATGGACAGGCCGAGGCCGGTGCCGCCGGTGGTGCGGGCCCGCGCGGGGTCCGCCCGCCAGAAGCGGTTGAACACCAGCGAGGACTCGCCGGGCCGCAGGCCGACGCCGTAGTCGCGCACGCTGATCGCCACCGCGTCCTCGTCGGCGGCGATGGTGATGACCACGTCCTTGCCCTCGCCGTGCTCGATCGCGTTGACGACCAGGTTGCGCAGGATCCGGTCGATCCGCCGGGTGTCCACCTCGGCGACGGCCGGGTCCTGCGGGAAGCGGGTGACCACCCGGCTGCCCTTGTTCTCGGCCAGCGGCTCCGCGCCGTCGACGACCTTCTGGGTCAGCAGCCGCAGGTCCACCGGCTCGGCGTCGAGCACCGCGGCGCCCGCGTCGAAGCGGCTGATCTCCAGCAGGTCGGCCAGCAGCTCTTCGAAGCGGTCGAGCTGCGTCTGCAGCAGCTCCGCCGAACGGGCCACGGTCGGGTCGAAGTCCTCGCGGGCGTCGTGGATCAGGTCGGCGGCCATCCGGACCGTGGTCAGCGGCGTACGCAGCTCGTGCGAGACGTCGGAGACGAAGCGGCGCTGCATCCGGGAGAGCTCCTCGAGCCGCCGGATCTGGCTCTGCAGGTTCATCGCCATCTTGTTGAACGACGTGGCCAGCGACGCGAGGTCGTCCTCGCCGCGCACCCGCATCTGCTCGTCGAGCCGCCCGGAGGCCAGCCGTTCCGCGATCGCCGCGGCCATCCGGACCGGCGTGACCACCTGTCTCGTGACGAACCAGGCGATGACCGCGAGCGCGAGCACCAGGACGAGCCCGGCTAGCAGCAGCGACTCCTCGACGTTGTTCAGCGTCTGCTGGTCCTGGCGCAGCGGGAAGCCGTAGTACACGTCGGCGGTCAGCCCGTCGCTGGTGCTCACCCGCTTCGCGAACAGCACCGCCGGCACGGTGACCGTCCGGCCATCGACCGAGGTCTCGGTGAGCGTGTAGTACTCGCTGAAGGCCTGGTTGGCGTTATCGGAGATCTTCTCCTTCAGCCCGGCCGGCACGACCGAGGGACCGAAGCCCCAGGTCCCGGTCGGCGGGACCGCCCCGGCCTTGTCCCCGGTGAACTCGAGCGCGACCTGGTAGAGCTGGCCGTTGGCCGAACCGGTGTTGAGCAGGGTGAGCAGCTGCTCGGCGGCGTCCGAGAAGTTGGTGTCGCTGACCGTGCCGTTGCCGTAGTCCTGCAACTGGCTCTGCGCGAGCTTGAAGCCGGACGCGGTGATGCCCTCGGCCACGCTGTACCGCGTGGCCTGCAGGCCCTTCGCGACCCGGTCGGCGACGAACTCGCCCAGGCCGACCGCGACGATGACGGAAAGCACCATCGTCACCGCGACGACCCGGAACTGGAGCGAACGCCGCCACCGGAAACGCACCTTGCCGGGCAGGCGCAGCGCGGCCGCGCCCCACCGGCGCCACCTCCGCGCCATGATCAGTGCTCGTCCCTACTCTCGGTACTCATCGTTCCCCGGCCGGCCCGAGCGGACTCAGGCCGGTCCCGCCTTGTAGCCCACGCCGCGCACGGTGATGACGATCTCCGGCTTCTCCGGGTCGTGCTCGATCTTCGAGCGCAGCCGCTGGACGTGCACGTTCACCAGCCGGGTGTCGGCCGCATGCCGGTAGCCCCAGACCTGCTCGAGCAGCACCTCGCGGGTGAACACCTGCCAGGGCTTGCGGGCGAGGGCGACCAGCAGGTCGAACTCCAGCGGGGTCAGCGCGATCGGCTCGCCGCCGCGCTTGACCGAGTGCCCGGCCACGTCGATGGTCAGGTCGCCGATGGCCAGCGTCTCCGGCTTGGGCTCGTCCGCGCGGCGCAGCCGGGCGCGCACCCGGGCGACCAGCTCCTTGGGCTTGAACGGCTTGATCACGTAGTCGTCCGCACCGGACTCGAGGCCGACGACGACGTCCACCGTGTCGCTCTTCGCGGTCAGCATGACGATCGGCACGCCCGACTCGGCGCGGATCTGCCGGGCCACGTCGATCCCGTCCCTCCCGGGCAGCATCAGGTCGAGCAGCACCAGGTCCGGCTTGAACTCGCGGAACGCGCTGAACGCACGGTCGCCGTCCGCCACCGCCGCGGTCTCGAAGCCCTCGCCCCGCAGGACGATGCCCAACATCTCCGCCAACGCGGTGTCGTCGTCGACGATCAACACGCGACCCTTCATCCGGGGTCCGCTCCCTTCACCTGGCCAACCCGCCCCTACACGCCCGGGGGTACTTGAATATCCTCGCATACCGTGACGACCTGATACGGGGTACGCGACGGGCCCGCGCTCTGGACGGCCTCCAGGCGGACTCCGCGGCCCACGTTAGTGGGCGGACTGTGGATTTGGCTCTCCTCGGCATGACACAATCTGGACCCTGCGCGGTTGCGGGGGCCACGCCGCGTCTCGGCGGATCCAGGGTGAGGGCGGGCGAGGGAATGCCGGAGGAGGCAGGGATCGACACGGCTGCGCCGTGGGCGGCGCCATCCGTGCCCGCGTCGAACGGCCCG
>Ga0310811_10000617_pt1 | contig 45690 bp, 41 predicted proteins | sample YCmetagenome_FD_207642 | JGI IMG/M metagenome (GOLD analysis project Ga0310811, IMG submission 207642) | Soil microbial communities from experimental microcosm in Duke University, North Carolina, United States - YC | ecosystem: Engineered > Artificial ecosystem > Soil microcosm > Unclassified ...
CAGGATAAATGCAAAAAAGCCGGAAGGCATCAGGGCGGAGCCCGTCTCCATCGACAAGGTCGTCCAGGGCGAAGGACCCGGGTACGCGGTGATCATCGACCGGATATCCCACGACGTCCCGTTCTATCGGGCGTTCCTCAAAAACGCGGCCCTGACGGGGACGGCGGTCATCAACAATCCCTTTTGGACGAGCGCCGACGAAAAGTTCTTCAACAACTGCCTGGCGACCCGGATCGGGGTACCGGTGCCCAAGACGGTGATACTGCCGTCGAGCGCGCTGCCCACGGACACGTCGCACCAATCGTTCACCAACCTGGCGTATCCCCTGGACTGGGAAGGCATCTTTGCGTACGTGGGTTTCCCGGCCTATATGAAGCCCTTTGCGGGCGGGGGGTGGCGAAACGTATACCGGCTGGAGGATCAGGCGGCGTTTTTCGAACGCCACCGGGAAACCGAGCAACTGGTGATGTTGCTGCAGGAAGAGATCGTTTTTGACGAATATTACCGCTGTTACTGTATCGGCGGCCGGTATGTCCGGATCATGCCCTACGAGCCCCGCAACCCCGCGCACCTGCGGTACGAAAGCGACTTCCGGCCCAGCCCGGAACGGCTGCAGCAGATGGAGGAGATCGTGCTGAAGCTGAACCGCTACCTCGGCTACGACTTCAACACCGTGGAGCTGGCGGTCCGGGACGGCGTACCTTACGCCATCGATTTTGCCAACCCCGCGCCGGATGCGGACGCACGGAGCGTGGGGGCGGAGAACTTCGAATGGGTGGTGGAAACCTCGGCGCGGTACGCCATCGAGCGCGCGGAGGCGTGGCGTGAAGGGCGCGATAACTGTACCTGGGGCGAGTACCTGCGGCGCAACACGACCGGCGAGCAACTGGTTTGATAAATCCGCGGGCCGGCGCGGCCGGTGAATAATTTGCTTATATTACGCTAACAATGTCTCCGATAAATTATAGCGCTTTCACCGTCGGCGTGGAAGAAGAGTACATGGTCCTGGACCCGAAGACCCTGGAGCTGACCAGCCACGACCAGAAGATCGTGCACGAGGCGCACAAGAAAATCGCCGACAAGGTAAAGGCGGAGATGCACCAGGCGGTGGTGGAAGTCGGGACCTCGATCTGCAAGGACATCGAGGAAGCGTACAAGGACGTGAGCACCCTGCGCAAGACCATCCACCAGATCGCGGGCGACCTGGGTTTTGCCGTCGGGGCGGCGGGAACGCATCCTTTCAGCCACTGGCAGACCCAGCTGATCACGGACCACCCGCGGTACAGCGAGATCGTCAACGAGATGCAGGAAGCGGCCCGGAGCAACCTGATCTTCGGGCTCCATGTCCATGTCGGGATGGAAAGCCGGGAGATGGCGCTTCACATCGCCAATTCAGCCAGCTATTTCCTGCCCCATATTTACGCCCTGAGCACCAACTCCCCCTTCTGGGAAGGGCGGCAGACGGGTTATAAGTCCTTTAGAACAAAGGTTTTCGACAAGTTTCCACGGACGGGTATCCCGGAGTATTTCGAGAGCATCGAGGCCTACGACAACTACGTCAAGCTGCTGGTGAAGACCAATTGTATCGACAATGCCAAGAAGATCTGGTGGGACCTGCGGGTGCACCCCTACTTTAACACCGTGGAATTCCGCATTTGCGACGTGCCCATGACCGTGGAGGAGACCATCGCCCTGACGGCGCTGATCCAGGCGGTTTGCGTCAAATTGTACAAGCTCCGCACCCAGAACCTCAACTTCATCATCTACCCGCGCGCCCTGGTCAACGAGAACAAATGGCGGGCGAGCCGGTATGGGATCGACGGCAACCTGATCGATTTCGGAAAGGAAGCGGAGGTCAATACCCGCGTATTGATTTACGAACTCCTTGATTTCGTGGATGACGTGGTCGATCACCTGGGAAGCCGACCAGCCGTCCAACGTATCCAGTCGATACTGAATGGGGGCACCGGGGCCGACCGGCAGCTGGCAATATACGAGGCGACCCATGACCTGCACCCGGTCGTGGACGGTATCAGGGCTGAATTTCTCAAAGGAATTTCGTAGATTGAGTTCGCTTTGAGCGAACACCAGATCATCCAGGGCTGCATCGATGGCGATGTCCGTTGTCAGCGCATGTTGTTTGACCAATATGCGGGCAAAATGATGATGGTCTGCCTGAGATATGCCTCGGATCAGATGGAGGCTGAGGATATTTTGCAAAACGGTTTTGTAAAGGTTTTCCGGCACATCGGGCAGTTCAAGTACCAGGGCTCCTTCGAGGGCTGGGTGCGCAAAGTGATGGTGAATACGGCGTTGAAGTATTGCCAGCGCAAACGCATCCGTTTCGACGAGCTCCACCCGGAAATGCCCCACATGCCCAGTGTGGAACCTTATGTGTACAGCCTGCTGGGGGAAGCGGACCTGCTCCACCTCATCCGCCGGCTGCCGGAAGGCTATCGTTTGGTCTTCAACCTGCATGTGATCGAGGGTTATAGCCATGAAGAGATTGCCCGGATGCTGGACATCAAGGACAGCACATCCCGTTCGCAACTGGTCAAAGCCAGGCGGATGTTGCAACAGGCGATTACCTCTTTGCATAAAACCACGATTGCCGTATGAGTGTGAACGATCCCTTTTTTGATGCCTGGGTGCGGGAAATGCTTCGCGGAGCCGAAGCCCGCCCACCGGAGCACCTATGGGATGTCATCCGGAGGGATTCCCGCTTTTATGTCGTCAGGGAACGGCACAAGTACCTGTTGGTGCTCCTGTTGCTGTTGCTGGTCACGGGGAGCCTGGCGTGGTGGGGTATCCATCCGCTCGTGCACGATACGGGGAATGTTTCAAAGGTTGCCGCGGCCAGCCGGGACATGTCGACGCCCCGGATGCCCGACACGCGTCCGGTCATCAGCGGACACCGGGCGGCAATGGCGGAGGCGCGCCGGATAACGCCGGATAACGCCATGCCGGCGATGGCCCACGTAACACCGGAAACAGCGGCGGCCGTGGATGGTCCGAAAATCACCTTGAACACAACCGCCCCGGCCGGCGACGCAACGCCCACGGCCATCGACGCCATGCCCGCGGCGGACCTGAAGCATACCCCCCTGGGCCCCGCTCTTTCGCTAAGCCCGGAGGGCGATCCCCTGAAAAGTAACGCACGCCCTCTCCTGTCCGTAAAGCGCCGGAACCATACCTACATCGAGCTATACGCCGGCCCCGACCACGCCACGCACTATATCACCGCCGCCAATACCCAGTATAAAGAATACGTACAGCAGACCAAGGGCGCGGTGATGCCCTATCCCAGCTTCAGCCTGGGCGTGAACGTCGACCTGCCGCTGTTCGGCGATAACTGGCGGCTCCGGACCGGTTTGCATTATTTCCAGATCAACGAGCAACTGCACTACTACAACCCGGCGGCTACCAAAACCGTCAACCAGATAACGACCCGGAGCGTGGTCCAGCCCTCGGGCCAGATCGTCCTGGTGAGCGATACCGCGCAGGTTACCTATAAAGGGACCTATGTGAAACAATCCCTCAACGCCTACCGCGGCATCGACATCCCACTCATCATCTCGCGAACGCTGATCGGCAACCCGCAGTTCCAGCTCGACGGGAGCGTCGGAACATTTGTCAACCTGGCTGCATGGTATACAGGAGACATCCTCGATACGACCAACGAGCCCGCAGCCCTGCACCGCGGCGCCGACCGGGGAACGGCCACCTGGAAGAAAAACATCGGAGCCAGCCTCTACGGCAGCCTTTCCATCCGCGACCGGCTCACCAGCCGCATCCAGATCAGCCTGGAACCCTATATCCGCTACGAACTGGGACCCATCAACCAGGAGGTGGGCGTTTATAAAGAAAGGTTCGTGACCACGGGCCTGGCGCTCGGTTTGCGGTATGCGTTAGGCAGATGATAAAAAACAGGCGACTACATATCGTGTCGTGGCTGATCGTCCTGACGGGTTGCACAAAAGACGTCGCCCAATTCTCACCCGCGCCGCTGTCGGATACCGCCTGGGTGCAGCAGGTTTCCGCATCCGCCGCTGTCGCAGGTCTTCGCGATACATTACAGTACGCCATAGCCACCGATACCGTCCAGCTTTCCCAAACCGATACGCTTTTATTGGGCAGCATCTCGTGTATCCTCCCCGGATCGGGTTGGACTACCGGGCAGGGTTCGTCCTACACCGGCGCCGCCATAGTCCGGGCGCGTTTGTTCGACAAACCCGGGGAATTGATCCGGGAGTTCGCGGGCACCCTCGTCCAGGGTTCACCGGTCAGCGTAGACGCGGTGGTCTATCTGGAAGTGACGGTGGGGGGCGCTGCCCTGACACCCAAAGACACCATTGGGTTCACCACCGGCGACAGTCTTTGGTCGGGCGACTACGTACAAAACAGCCTCCAATGGAATACACCGGGTGGATTGCCGGGCGTCCTGCACACCGGCTGGTTCCTGTTCGGCTCCACGGCGTCGGGGGGCGTAAACACGCTCACGGTAACGCTGCCGTCCGGCTTCAGCAATGCCAACACGGCGGTATTTTGCTGGATGCCCGGCAAACGGGTATTGGCCTTGCTGCAGGGGGACTACAACTCCCGCAGTTTCGGCGCCCGGGGCCTGCCCGGTGACAGCCAGGCGACGATAGTAAGCCTTACGTCCACCGGGGCGGCTTATTACCTGGGCGCTCAAACGGCCTCTATCTCCGGCGGACAGGTATCGATTGCCCTCTCGCCCGGAACGCAAACCCTGGGATACGTCACGAACTATCTCGAACAGTTGTAACTTCAGCTCCATGGATATTACCGTGCTGGGCGGGGGCGTCATCGGACTGACGACCGCCCTGAAGCTGCAAGCCGAGGGACATCGCGTTACGCTAAGGACCTGGAAGGTACACCCCGACATCACATCCGAACGGGCCGCGGCCTTTTGGTCACCCTATCGTATAGGCGAAGACGAACGGACCTTTTCATGGATCGCGGAGACATACCGGGAATTGGAAAAAATAAGCCGTATCCCCGGGAGCGGCGTCAGCATGATCCCGCTCAGAAAATACCTGAGGGACGGCGAAGATACCACCGATCGCTGGTGGCTCCGGGCGGTACCCGATGAAAAGTATAGCCCGTTAACCGATCTGCCCGCGGGTTTCGCGGCGGGCTGGACCGTGGCGGTGCCCCTGATGGAGACGCCGGTGTATCTGCCCTACCTGATGAAGCGACTGTTGTCCGCGGGCGTCCCCATACACACCGGTCAGCAATTGAGGTCGTTCGACGAGTTGGAAGGGACGCTCGTGAATTGCACCGGTCTGGGTAGCCGGGAGCTCTGTAACGACCCCGGGGTCATACCGATACGCGGCCAGATCGCGCTCTTGTCACCGCAGACGGTTGGGGCGATCGTCGTAGACGCCGATACGCCCACGTACATAGTGCCCCGGGCCGACGGCTGCGTCGTGGGCGGTACCTATGAGCGCGGCCAGGAGCAGGAAACCACCGACCCCGCGACCATCGCCGCCATCCTGGAGCGGGCGCCGGGGCTCGCACCGGGGATCGATACGACGCGGGTGCTGCGGACCTATGCGGGTCTGCGGCCGTACCGGAGCAGCGTCCGCCTGGAAAGGGACGGCCGCGTCATCCACCACTACGGACATGGCGGGGCGGGATTCACGCTCTCCTGGGGCGCCGCGGCGGAGGTCGCCCGGCTCGTGCGGTAGAATTTCCTATGTTTGCACGCATGCAACCCTTTCGCGTCGCCATCCTGGACATGTATGAAGGCAGGCCCAACCAGGGCATGCGCTGTCTGCGTGAGCTGCTGGCGACTTTCGCGGCGGAGCGGGGGCTCGACCTGGGCATACGGGAATACGACGTGCGGCTGAAGCACGAAGTACCCAGTGGCTCGTTTGATGCGTATATCTCCTCGGGCGGTCCCGGTTCGCCCCTCGACAGTGAAGGCAGCGCCTGGGAAAAGGTCTATTTCGACTGGCTCGGCGGCATGGAGCGCGCTCCGGTCTTTTTTATCTGCCATTCCTTCCAGCTGGTCTGCCGGTATTATAAGCTGGCGGAAGTCTGCCCGCGCAAGTCCACCGCCTTCGGCGTTTTCCCGGTCCACGTTCTCGAAGGCGGTAAGGACGAGCCCGTTTTTGCCGACATGGCCGACCCCTTCTATGCGGTGGACAGCCGCGACTTCCAGGTCATCCGGCCGGACATGGAAGCGCTGGCCCGCCGGGGAGCCAGGTTATTATGTATCGAAAAGGAACGCCCCCACGTGCCGCTGGAACGCGCGTTGATGGGTATCCGTTTCAGCCCCACCTGGATCGGCACCCAGTTCCACCCCGAGGCCGACGCCGCGGGAATGTACCAATACCTGCAGATGGAGGACAAGCGGCAGGCGGTGATCGCGGAGCACGGCCTGGCGAAGTGGGAAAGCATGACACGGCAGCTGGAAGACCCGGAGAAGATCATGTGGACCTATCACCATTTGCTACCGGCGTTTTTCAAGCTGGTTTCACCGAAATAACATAATTTAACGCATGCAAACAACCACCATTCCTAAAAAGAGCCTGGGCATCGTCGTCGCCCTTGTTCTGACTGCCGTCTGTGTCAGCGCCTTCACGCTACGAGCGCCCCAGCAACACAAGCGTAACCTGAAGGTGTTGCCGGAGAACATCAGCCGCGACAGCCTCGACATGATCATGGACCATTTCAAGATGGCCCTGGGCGTGAAGTGCGGCTTCTGTCACGCGCAATCGACGACCAACCCCGGCCACCTGGACTTCGCCAGTGACGACAAACCCGAAAAGGAAATCGCGCGCAAGATGATGATCATGACCAATGACATCAATCAGAAGTACATGCGATTCAACGACGACACGACCAAGGGCGAAGCCGTATCCTGTATCACCTGTCACCGCGGCGACCCCCATCCCGAAGTGAAGTATGAACAGGCTCCTCCTCCCCCGCCCTCACTGCCTGCGCAAGGTTCCCATAAATGATACCGTCTGCGCGCACGGCCTTTAACGAAGGTTTCACCGACGGCAAATACCAGGAATTCCTTCGCGCCCTGGACAGCGTCCATCCCGGCGCTATCGACTTTCGCGTGGCGGAAACCCCGGTATTTGTCCCCCGGCCCTTCCGGGAACAAATGGAGGACGTCTGCGCTTATATCATCGACCTGATCAAGGAACCCGGTTTCCGTGAGAGGACCGCGGCCGCCATCCCACCCGGGCAGTGGACTCCCGGAGAACAGGCGCACCCGCATTTCATTTCCTTCGACTTTGGCGTCTGCGTGGGAGAGTCGGGTATGCCGGAGCCGAGGCTGATCGAGCTCCAGGCTTTCCCCACCCTCTTCGCCTTCCAGGTGCTCCTGCCCGAAACCTACCGGGCGCAATTCCCTATACCGCCTGGCTATGACTACCTGTTGGGCGGGTTTACCCGTGAAGGGTATATACGATTGTTGAAGGACGTTATCGTGGGACCGCTTCCCCCCCAGGAGGTCATCCTGCTCGAAGTCAAACCGCACGAGCAAAAGACCCGGATCGACTTTTACCTCACCGAGGACTACCTCGGAATACGGCCGGTGTGCATCACGGAGCTCGTACCCGAAGGCAAACAACTCTTTTACTACCGGGACGGCCTCAAGACCCGGGTGCGCCGGATCTACAACCGCATCATCGTGGACGACCTGCTGGCGCAACGCGACAGCCTGGGGCCCGTCATCGACCTGACCGGCGACTGGGAGGTCGAGTGGGTATCACACCCCAACTGGTTCTACCGCGTGTCCAAGTTCCTGCTGCCGATGCTCCGGCACCCGATGGTACCCCCTGCCTTTTTTGTACAGGACCTCAAGCAGCCGCCGGCGGACCTTTCGTCGTTCGTCCTCAAACCCCTGTTCTCGTTTGCCGGTCAGGGCGTCATCCTGGACGTCACCACCCGGGACCTGGAAGACCTGCCCGACCCCGAGAACTGGATACTCCAGCGGAAAGAGACTTACGCCGATATCATACGGACTCCGGACGGACCCGCCAAGTGCGAGCTCCGGCTGATGTATTTCTGGAAGGACGGTGAGGCGTATCCGGTTCCCGCGAATAACCTCGCCCGCTTGTCCAAAGGCAAGATGATCGGTACGCGGTATAACAAGGATAAGACGTGGGTGGGCGGGAGCGCGTGTTTTTTCCAGCCCTAAAAAGTCACCGTGAAGGTGTGCGTGCCAGCTTCATAGCCATAGCGTACCTCCATGCCCGAGATATCCGCGATCTCCTTGACGATGGCCAGTCCCAGACCCGCCCCTTCGGAAGGGTGCTGTTTCTGGAACCGCTGGAACAACCGGGCGGGGTCGAGGGGTTCCGCCCGGCCGGTATTCCTGATGCTCAGCAGCCCGGGGCGCAGCGTAACGAGCACCTTTCCCCCCGGGATGTTGTGCCGCACGGCGTTACCCACGAGGTTATTGACCAGGCTCTCGGCCAGGAAGGGGTGTATGTTAGCCATCCCGGGTTCCATATCCATGGTCACCTCCAACCGGTGCTCGCGGATCCAGTCCTGCTTTTCGGCCAGCAGGGGTTCGAGCGCCACCGGCTCTTTTTCGATGAACTGACGGTTCTCGATACGGGTGAGCAGGAGGAGGGACTGGTTCAGGCGGCTGAGGCGGTTGACCGACTGGAGCAGCTGTTGCATTTGTTCCAGCTGCCGGGGGCCGGAACCGGGCTCCTGCATCATCAGGTCGAGCTTTCCCTTGATCACCGCCAGCGGCGTCTGCATCTCGTGGGCCGCGTGGTCGGTAAACTGCTGAAGGGCCATATAGTCGCGTTGCATCTTGGCGGTCATGTCTTCCACCGAGCGGCCCAACAGCGCAAACTCATCGATATTGGACGTTCCGGTTCCGCCGTTCCGCGGGCCGGACAGGCTAAACCGGTGCAAATAATCGAGCGTTTGGTAAAAGGGCTGCCATATCCGCCTGAGCAATAACCGGTTGCCCAGGAACAAACCCACCAGGAGGACGCCGATGGAGCCGGCGGTGACCCAGAGGATGATCCAGAGCAGGTCCTCGGTTTCCTCCAGCGATTTGGAAATGGTGACGGCGTAGTCTTCCCCTTTTACCTGTATCGAGAACTGTATGCTCCGATCGTCGTCGTCGTCGACGAAGTGCCGGCGTTCCCGGTAACCCGGCCGGGGCGCCCATTCCAGGCGCTGGTCCCGGTACCGCGACGGTGCGGGCAAGGAGTCGTGCAGGCGGACGAAGTCCTGTATTTCCTGCTGCTCGATCCTGAGATCGTTGTCTACCTGGTGGATCAGCACGTACCGGATAGTCAGGTAATAGGCCAGGCATCCCAATACCAGCAACACGGCCAGCAGCGCAAAGTAAAAGCGTTGGTAGGTAGCCGCCAGCTTCATGGGGTCGTCCATTTGTATCCTACCCCATATACCGATTGGAGATAGTCCCCGGCCCCTGCGTCGAGAAGCTTTTTGCGCAGGTTTTTGACGTGGGTGTAGATAAAGTCGTAGTTGTCCACCATGTCCATATTGTCACCCCACAGGTGTTCCGCCAGGGCGCTTTTGGATATGACCTTGTTCCGGTTGGACAGGAGATAGACGAGCAGGGCGTATTCCTTTTTGGTAAGGGTCACGGGCGTCCCGCTCACCTTGACGGTCCTGCCCTGCGTGTCCACCTGTATCTCCTGGTACTCCAGGAGGTTGTTGCCGCCGAACTGCTTCCGCCGGATGATGGCCGCCACCCGCGCGCCGAGCTCCGGCAGGTGGAACGGCTTGGCCAGGTAGTCGTCCGCGCCCATCTGGAGCCCGGTGATCTTGTCTTCCAGCTTGTTCTTGGCCGAGATGATCAACACTCCTTCGGTCTTGCGGTTTGTCTTTAATTCCCTGAGGAGGGCAAGCCCGTCCCCGCCCGGCAGCATGATGTCCAGGAGGATGCAGTCGTAGGCGTAGAGGTCGATCTTTTCCAGGGCCTCCGCATACGTCATGGCCGATTCGCAGGTGTAGTCTTCCAGCGAAAGGTAGGCGGTCATGCTGTCCAGCAGGCCGGGCTCGTCTTCGACGATCAGCAGCTTCATCCGTTGGTCGGTTTCATCCGGCCAAAGTACGCGGTAAATCTGACAAAATCCTGAAGGCGGCTAGCGGCCTTTGGAGTGGCTCCCGTAGGCGTTCAGGATATTATACTCCAGCCGCACAAAAAGTCCCCCGGTCGCCCATCGCTCCATGCTTCCCGCCACCTGCGTCCGGTAACCCATGTCCAGCCGCGCGATGCTGTGAAAGATCAGCTGCAGCGCGGGCGCGATGTCGGCATAGCCCGCCCGTTTGTCGAGGGCGGTGGCGCCGAGCAGCTCGCACATCAGGTTCAGGTTGGTCTGCCGGTAGTTGGTATAGTGCCGCGGCAGCAGCAGAAGACCGGCGCTGGCCGTATAGCCAAAAGCCTGGCGCGACGCCGGTCCGCCATCCCAACGCTGGGTATACGAAGCCGACCCCGACAGTGCGAGCTTGTGGAGGAGCTGGGTAGCGACGACGCCCATCTGGCCGCCGGTATTGGTCCCGCTGAGGTCGATCTCGTCCTTGTAGGCAGGACGGCTGGCGACCGACGCGACCTTGCCGAACAGGGCCACCCGGAAGTGCCGGTGCACCTCGTCGTGTGCAAACACCCGGTATTTCGCGTACAGGCTACCGCCCTCCGGGCCGAAGGTCCGGCCCATGTCCGAGGCGTATCCCGCCACGTGAACCATCCAGCGACGGCTTGCGCCCCACATGATCTCTGGGGAGACGCGGTAGGCGCCGTTGTTGTACACGGTATTGTCCAGGCGGAGCCCGATGGAGCGGGTGGCCATGTTGCTGGCGGGTTCGGTAAATACGTACAACTCCTGGGCATGCAGGGAGGGGCTCGCGGCGATGGCCGCGAGTCCCCAAAGGATCATTTTCTTCATATGGTTACGTGATAGACCCGGGTGGCGTCTTTGGCGGCGGCCGCGCCGCTGTATTGCTTGTACACCTTTGCCGGGAGGAAACCCTTATCCACCACGCGCAGGGTCGTTTCCCCATTGAGCGTGGCGTCCGTCACGTGGACGAAGTAGAAGGCCAGCCCGTCGAGCGTGACGTAGGCGTCGTTGCGTACCGGTACGTGGTCGAGGGAAATGGTCAGGGTCAGCTTGTCGACCGAGAAACCGGCGCCGACCACCGCTTGTTTGAGCGCGTCGATGTCGGGGGTGCCTTTGAAAACGATGGCAAAAGACGAGTGTTCCACGTCGGGCGCGACCTTCTCCACAAAGGGGAGGGCTACGAGCGCCTTGTAGATCGAGTTGGAGCACATGGAACACGTAAGACCGCTGGCGACGAGGTCGGCGCGGCTGAAGGAGGGAGTGCCCCCGGCGCGGACGGAGGACGCGTTGCCGCCGGCATGCACGGCCGCGGCTATGAGGAGGCCCAGGGCTAGGGCGAGAATTTTTGTCATAGATCTGAGTTTAATGTGAGAAAAACAGCGCGCGGCGGTGCGGGTGCTGCGCTTCTGGTGTGAGCGCGCGGCGCGGGTATGCGGCGCTCTATGGCGCGGCGCGTTGCACGGTGGCGTGGCGCGGCCGGCTCAGGAGGGGCGGCGCTCAGATCGTTAGGTGACGGTGACGAAGATACAGGGGAACTTTACCGATGTCCGGCGGGGCATGGACCGCTTCAGCGGGTTGCGCCGCCTCGATCGCTTCGGGCGGCGGGGGCAATAACAGCGGCGTGGCGGCGATCGCCGGGGCGGTGACCACCGTGACGGCGCCCGCCTGGTGCACGTCGTCGACCTTATATACCTTGACGTCGGTATGGCAGCAGCCATGCGCCGATGGGCCGCAGGGGTCGGCGGCCGCCCGGAACAGGCGCACGCCGGCCACGTGCCCCATACAGTAGTGGGTGCTGACGACGGTACCCAGGGTGGTCATCAGGTAGACCAGGGCCAGGAAACCAGTGGCGGAGCGTTTTATCAGTTCACGAAACCCCATCGGATGCCAAAGTGGATGATTAGACCAGGATCGGCGTACCCTACAAAGGTACGGTTCACGTCCTTAAAACCAAAGGGACTTAGACTCAGGGAGTTCAGGTTTTCCGCCCGGGCGATCAGGTAGAAGGTGTGGATGCGGAAATGGACAAAGGCGTCGATCTTTGGCCGGTTGTGGTATGTAATGGAGCCGCGGCCGTAAGCGGTATCGATCGTGCTCAGCTGTGGAAAGAACTGTCCCTCCAGCGGGGAGTACTGGTCGGTTTTGAAGGCCGTAGCGTAGCGGAACTCCAGCCCGGCCGCCAGGTCGAGCTTCCGGAAGAAATGACCCGAATAGGCGATCCGGTCCCGGGTATAGAACACGGGGACGCGCACCGGGGCGTCGCCGGTGACCTGTTGGAGATAAAAGTCCCCGTACCACGTCCAGCGCCGGGTCAGGTGGGTTACCTTTTGGGCGGACAGCTGGAGGAGGTTGAAGGGGGTGGTATACTGCGCCACCCCGGTATAGTCCTTGAGGTAGGTGTAATTGGTCATCAGGAAGTAGTGGGCGCCCACGTCGAGGTGGATCGACGGAACCGATAAGAATCCGAACAATTGCGTGTTGTTTTCCGTGGAAAGGCTGCCCGGCTGCGTGGTCTGGTTGAAGTTGAAGCTGCTGTACGTCTGAAAGACGGACGACGCCGTCCGGTTGATGTTCTGGAAACCCAGCTGGAGGTATCCGATCCTTCGCCCCAGGCTGCGGGAGAGGCTGGCGTAGACTTCATAGTTGCCGGCGTACGACCCTTCCAGGTACAACTTCCCGTTCAGGTCGATGTCCCATTTCCGGTTCCGGGTCTGGTTCCGGTACTCGGCGTGACCATAGACGTTGTAAAACTCCTGTATGCTGCTGAAGAAGGTGCCCTTCAGGTTTTCGAGGCTGATCCCTTCGGTCAGGTACTGGCTCGGGTTTTTGGCCACCGGGTACTGGAAAAGCGAAAAGTCGTTGACGAGCTGTGTCCACTTGTCCTGTATGTAAAAACCCGGTAGCGGGGTGCTGAAAAAGCCGTAGGCATTTTGGTAGAAGTGCGTCCCCGAATCCGGGTTGTTGTCTACGAACTGGTAGTTGTAGGTGTTGAGCTGGATGGTGTGCTGGAGGCGTATCCGGGGGTAAAACAGGTAATACGTCGTGGAATCGTTGACCACGACGGAGTCCTGTTGCCCCAGGTCGTACTGCTGCCGGAGCATGAACTGGAAGTCGCTGTAGTGCGTCCCGGTCTGAAGGGTCGTGTTGAAGATGTTGCCCTGGTAGTCCGAGGTGTTCCCGAGGTTGGTGGGCAGCTCGAAGCGGGACTGCCCCCTGTAGAGGGTATCGGTCACCTCGTTGTCCTTGAGGAAACCGCCGTTTTCCTCCGTCTTGAGGTTATTGCCGATAAAGCCACCGTAGAGGTGATACCGCTTGCGCGGCGATTCGTACCAGGTATACAGGCTGTAGTTGTTGTGGTTGGACTTCTCGCTCTTGTATTGCCCCGGACCGCCCGTGAGCCGGTACTGGAAGGCGAAGTTCCAGTGCTGGTTGATGTTCTGCGTGTGCAGGACGCCGATATTCTGCTCGTTGGCGCTACCCAGTATGTAGCTCATTTCGGTATATGGTCGCGTCGTCGTGAAAAAACGGGTGTTCTGCCAGCTGAGGCGGTATATGTCCAGCCCGTGGAAACCGGCGTCCCATCCCGCCCGCATATTGGGCATAAAGATGATGGACTTGGCCGGCGTGCCGACATTCCCCAGCGTCCAATAGTTCGCGGGAACGGGGTAGAACTTGTCGATATCCGCGACGGAGGTGTCCAGCTTGTATATGTGCGTGGAATCCAGGAACCGGTACGTCAGCGTCAGCGTATCCTCCAGACCCGTGCGGTGTTTCAGGGAATCTTTTTTCCCGCCCTTGCCGCCGCCCTGACCCATACCCTGGAGACTTTGCATCCCGGGCACGTTTCCAAAGGGGTTCTGCGCCCTCAGTTCCTGAAAGCCGCTGATGACGCAGACAAGCAGGATACTTAACCGGATTACCGTTCGTAGACTCAAGCGCATAGAGATTCGGGCAAAAATAGAGGATTATATCGGGTGATGCTATAGACGCTCCACCAACCCCCCAAAAATCGCTGTTAATTTTGGCTCCGCCGCGGCGGCCGCTTCCAGTACCTCCTGGTGGGTGATGGTATTGGCCTCTTCGCGGATACCCAGGTCCGTAATGACGCTCATGGCGAAGACCTGCATACCGGCGTGGACGGCGGCGATGACCTCCTGGACGGTGCTCATGCCCACCGCGTCGCCACCGGCCAGGTGAAGGAACCGGTACTCCGCACGGGTTTCGAAGGTGGGGCCGGTCACCCCGCAGTAGACGCCGTCATGGACGGGGATGTCCAGGGCCGCGGCCACCAGCCGCGCTTTTTTGATCAGCTCGTGGCTATAGGGTTCGCTCATGTCCGGGAAGCGCGTCCCGAGTGCGGGATCGTTGGGCCCGACCAGCGGATTGGACACGAACATGCTGATGTGATCCCGGATGATCATCAGGTCTCCCACCCGGAACCGGGGGTTCATCCCCCCCGCGGCATTGGAGATCAGCAGGGTGTTCACCCCCAGGAGCCGGAGCACCCGGATCGGGAAAACGACCTGTTGGGGGGTATAGCCTTCATAAAAGTGGAACCGGCCACTGAGCACCGCAACATTCCGTCCCCGGAGACGACCCAGGATCAGCTTCCCCTCGTGCCCTTCGACGGTGGATACGGGGAAATGCGGAATGTCCTTGTAGGGTATGGACATCTCCCCTTCGATTTCGTGGGCCAGGTTACCCAGGCCGCTGCCCAGGATGATGCCGGTTTCGGGTAAAGGAGCGGCCTGTTCGCGGATATAAGCGGCCGCTTCCTGTAGTTGTTGCATGATCATTGGGGCAAAGATAAAGGATGGCTGGTTTTGCGGCGCGACCACAGTTTTCTTATCTTCGCCAAAATTTTTTCGTATGAACCTACATGAATACCAGGCGAAAGAGTTACTCAAGAAATATAATGTCCCCGTCCAGGAAGGATTTGCCGTCAGCACCCCCCAGGACGCTGAGGAAGCTTACCGGCAGATCAAGACATTATACGGTAGTAATTTCGCGGTAGTCAAGGCGCAGATCCACGCGGGCGGCCGGGGTAAAGGTAAGATCGTCGGTACGGAACAACGCGGGGTAGCCGTAGGCAAGAACGGAGAACAAATCAAGGAGATCGCCCAGAACATCCTCGGCGGCACCCTGGTGACCATACAAACCGGTCCCCACGGCAAGGTCGTCAATAAGGTTTTTGTCGCCCAGGATGTATACTACGAAGGTCCGAACCCCATCAAGGAATTTTACCTGTCCATCCTGCTGGACAGGACCAAAAAACAAAACGTCGTCATGTACTCCACCGAAGGAGGCATGGACATCGAAGAGGTCGCCCACAAATCGCCCGATAAAATCTTTAAGGAATGGGTACACCCAGCCGGTGGTCTGCTGCCCTTCCAGGCCAGGAAGATCGCCTTCAACCTGGGGCTGAGCGGCGAGGCGTTCAAATCATGCGTCAAGTTCGTCACCAACCTCTATAACGCTTATATCGGCCTGGACTGCAGCATGGTTGAAATCAACCCGCTCTTCAAGACCAGCGACGATAAGGTGATCGCCGTGGATTGTAAGATGAACCTGGACGACAACGCCCTGATGCGCCACCCTGACCTTTCTTCGCTGCGGGACATCACCGAAGAGGACCCCACCGAAGTAGAGGCTGGTAAATACAACCTGAACTTCGTCAAGCTCGACGGCAACGTCGGCTGTATGGTCAATGGCGCCGGTCTGGCGATGGCGACCATGGACATGATCAAGCTCAGCGGCGGCGAACCCGCCAACTTCCTGGACGTGGGCGGCTCCGCCAACGCACAGACGGTCGAAGCCGGTTTCCGCATCATCCTGAAAGACCCGAAGGTAAAGGCCATCCTGATCAACATCTTCGGTGGTATCGTCCGTTGCGACCGCGTCGCCCAGGGCGTCATCGATGCCTACAACAAGCTCGGCAACATCAGCATCCCCATCATCGTCCGCCTGCAGGGCACCAACGCCGAGGAAGCCAAGAAGCTCATCGACGAAAGCGGTCTGAAGGTCGAGTCGGCCATCCTCCTGAGCGAGGCGGCCCAGCTGGTGAACAAGGCAGTAGCCTAAAAATGCTTATCCGCGATATCGAGCCGGCGGATAACGCTCCCCTGGCTTCCATCGTGCGGGGCGCGCTGGCGGAGTTCGGTGCGAACAAACCCGGGACGGTATTTTTCGATCCGACGACCGATCATCTCTATGAGTTGTTCCGGACGCCGGGGTCGAAGTACTTCGTCGCGGTCGATGGTGAACTGCTCGGCGGCGCCGGGATTTTCCCATCGGCTGGGCTCCCACCGGATACGTGCGAACTTTGCAAAATGTATCTCCGCCCCGATGCCCGTGGCCGCGGTTTGGGCGGCGCGTTGATCCGCCGGTGTCTCGATGCCGCGCGCGCGGCGGGTTACACAAAAGTCTATATCGAATCCATGCCCGAACTGAGCCAGGCGCTCGCCGTATACGAGCGGTTCGGGTTCAAATACCTCGACGGGCCGCTCGGCGACACGGGGCACTTCGGGTGCGACCGGTGGATGCTGCTGGAGCTGTAGCGGCCGCCGCAAAACAAAAGCCCCGCGCGGGTGAGCGCAGGGCCTGAATGTCATTTAGTGGCGGGGGCTACCCCTTAGCCACGTGGAAATTCACTTTCTTGTCCCCCCATACGAGCGACACGACACCGTCCTTACCAATCAAAAAGGTCATCCTTTCCATAAAGGACTCCGATTTGCCGGAAGGGACGGTAACGCGGAGCACATCCTTGTCCTGGTGGTAGGTGTAGGCGCCCCAGGTCGGCTTGCCGTTGGGCAGCGTCAGCTCGGAGTTGAAGATAACGGTCCAGTCGCCGTCGGTAGGGATCGTAAAGAGGTCATAGGTACCGGCGGGCAGGGTTTTGCCTTCGATGGTAACAGGGGCGGATACGGTAAAGGTCGTTGCCTCGTTGGCGCCCGTGCGCCATACCTGTCCATAGGGTGCGATTTCCTTGCCGATGGTGCGGCCCTTGACGGCCGGCTGGCTGTAATCGATAGCGACGCTTACGCCGCCCCTGATGGTCTCCTTGACCGTAGCGGGAGGGCTCGGGCGCTTGGACTTGTCTTCCGCTTCCTGGGCGGAGACGGACTGGGCCACAAATGCGCCCGCAAGGGCGAACAGTAGTAACTTTTTCATAGCAATGAAAGGGGTTTAATTATTGTCTTTCTTTTTGAAAGGATTTATCCGTTGCCAAAACGTTTTTTTATGGGTCGTGTCTCCCTTACCCTGGTTGGCCGCCTCTTTCAGCACCCGTTGCTCTTCCGGGTCGGGCTTGGACTCGGGTGCGATGTATTCGCTTTTGCCGGGGGTGACGGTGTTGTAGTCGTCGGCTTTGCCGTTCCCGTAGTCGTCTTCACCGGACTGGCTGCCATACTGGCCCAGGTTCTGGTAGTCGTACTGGGCGTCGTTCCTGAGTGAGGCCGGGATATTGAACCGGGCGTTGGGGTCTACACCCAGGGTCTTGTCTTCGTAGGCTTTCTGGAAGAAATAGCCCCATATGGGGAGCGCGATGCGGTTACCCTCGCCCGTGATCTTTTCGAACGGATCGTCAAAACCCACCCAGGCCCCCGCGAGCAACTGGGGCGTGTAGCCGATATACCACAGGTCGGTGTTGCCGTATTGGGCGCCGGTCTTACCCATGGTTCCCGTTTTCCCCGCCATTTCCCCCTGGAGGTCGTACACGCCACGGAGGCTGCTGCCGGTGCCGTTGTCCACCACGCCCTGCATCATCCGGATCATCGTGTAGGCGGCGGCCTCGCTGATGACCTGTTTGCGCTCGGGGACCGAGGTATACAGGATGTTCCCGTTGCGGTCCTCGATCCGGGAGATATACACGGGTTTCACGTTGACGCCGTAACCCGGGAACATCGTATAGGCGCGCATCATTTCATACAACGAGATGTCGCCTGCCCCGAGGGCGAGCGACGCGTAAGGGGGCAGCTTTGCCTCGATGCCGCACTGCTGCGCGAAGTGGATGATGGGCTCGGGCTTGAACTGGTTCATCAGGTAGACCGCGGGCGGGTCGTACGACCAGGCCAGGCAGACGCCCATGGGGCCGCCCTTGCCATCGATCTCCTTTCCGCCCATGCTGATAGGGCCGGCGGGTAGCATGGTTTCAGGCGTGTAGCCGTTCTCCACGGCGTAGGTATAGATCAGCGGCTTGAAGGTGGAACCCACCTGCCGCTTGGTATCGATGTTGGCGTGGTCGTATTTGAAGCGTTTGAAACCCGCGCCGCCGACCCAGGCCTTGACCTCGCCGGTCACGGGGTCCATCACCATAAACGAGCACTGGATGATCTCCCGGTGGTATTTGATCGAGTCCAGCGGGGTCATCACGGTGTCCTTTTCGCGCTTGTCATTCCAGGCGAAGACCTTCATGGGCACCCGTACGGTGAAGGACTTCCGGATCTCGGCTTCCGGGATGCCGGCCGCCTCCAGGTTGTTCCAGCGGTCGCTTTGCTTCATCGCCGCTTCCAGGATGCTTTCGTGTCCTTTCCAGATGGCCCCGCTCCGGACGTTCGGCTGGGCGAAATAGATCTTTTGCAGGGCGCTCAGCTGGCGGGCCGCGGCCTCTTCGGCGGCGGTCTGCATCCGGACGTTGATCGTGGTATAGACCTTCAGCCCGTCCCTCAGGAGGTCGTAGGGCTGCCCGTTGGCTTTTTTGTGTGTCTTGCACCAGTCCTTGAGCTCGTCTTCGAGCACGCTCCGGAAATAAGGCGCGTACCCGTTGTTCTCGTCCATCTTGATATAGTTCAGCTGGATGGGCGCGCGTTTGGCCTCGGCGGCCTGCATGGGCGTGATATACCCGGCGGAGGCCATCAGGTTGATGACCGTGTTCCGGCGGTTGAAGGCCGCCACGGGGTTGCGGCGGGGGTTGTACAGGGTATTCCCTTTCAGCATACCCACCAGCACCGCGGCTTCGTCGATGTTCAGCTCCGCCGGTTCCTTCTGGAAAAAGGTGCGGGCCGCATTACGGATACCGTAGACGTTTTCGCCAAAGGAAACGGTGTTGAGGTAAAGGGCGAGTATTTCGTTTTTGGTAAAGTTGCGCTCCAGCTTGACGGCGATGATCCACTCCTTGATTTTTTGCGTGCTCCGCACTATGGAATTGGAGGAGTAGTTGGTAAAGAGGTTCTTGGCCAATTGCTGCGTGATGGTGCTCCCGCCCCCGTCCCTGGCCAGGTGGATGACGGCGCTGCCGAGGCGATAGAAGTCGATCCCCGAGTGCTCGTAAAAACGCTTGTCCTCGGTGGCGATCAGGGCGTCGATCACGTTGGGCGAGATGTCCTTGAATTCCACGTTGGTCCGGTCCTGTACGTAGTATTTCCCCATGGACGTGCCGTCGGAAGCGATCACCTCGCTGGCCAGGGAGGCCGAGGGGTTCTCCAGCTCCGAGATGGACGGCATGCGCCCGAAGACACCCCAGTCGGCCAGCAGGATGAACAGGAATAACAGGCAAAGACCGATGAGGAAGACGCGCCATAGGATGCGAACGGGAGTCGACATAGACTTTTGTATTGGGCTGACTTTTTGTATTGGGCTCAAAACTAGGTATTCCCGTGCAAAAAGTATACCCGCTAATGGGTGGCCGGCATATTCTTGAGATAGGAATCGATGAAGTTGGCGTATTCCATGAGGTTCTTTTTGCTCCGCAGGACGTCCAGGTTATCGAGAGAAATCACCATAAACCGGTATTTATCCGCCGATAGCCAGGGAACGATCTGTTTGGGCGCATTTTTCCGGATGTCCTGCTGGTAGTCCAGCGCCTCGATGATGCTCTTGAACGGTCCCAGTTTCAGGATATTGATGCCTGGCTGGAGGTTGACCGTGTCGATACCGATGCTCTCCTGGTAGTGTACGGCCTGGTTGTAGCGGTCGAATGCGTTTTTGGCCTCATTGGCATACATCGTGGCTACCTGGGTCATCACGACCAACACTACGTGCGGGGAGGCCGGGTCCCACAAGTAGTTGTCGCTGTGCAGCCCGTGCGTCGGCGCGTTGGTGGTCAGCAACCCCGGCCGCATCAGGCCGGCGGTATCGCCAGGTATCCTCAGCATCGAATCCTGCCGGTTCACCAGCGCCCGGCGGAGATCGGGCTGCGTCTTTTCGGGCGGTGGGGGCGGCTTCACTGCCGCCACGGCGGCTGTTGTATCGATGTGCAGCGAATCTCCCTTGTAGCGCGTGATCTTCAGATTCCGGAGATACGTCTCGATCATTGGCCGGCGGCGGATCACGTCCACGAGCAGTTTGGCCCGGGGCGCCACCGGGTCCTTGGGAAACTGGCTTTGCAGGTCGTTCAGGGTCTTGACCGCCAGGGTGTCCTGGCGTTCGTGGGCGTAATAGACGCCCTGGATATACATGAGCTGCGGGGTCCAGTATTTTTTGCCCCAAACCGAATCCGCGGCCTGTTTTTCCGCCAGCGCCGAGTCATAGTTGCCGGCGATGAACTGGTCATAGATCCCCTTGTACCGGGCCGTCGCTTCGGCTGCCATGGGGTCTTTGGACGGCGCCGCCGACATCTGGGAGGACGCCTTCCCATTGGGGTAGCGCTGGTGGAGCAGGTTCAGGTAATAGTTCGCCTTGACCTCGTCTCCCAGCAGATGCCAGCAGACATACAGGTCGTACAGCGTGGACTCGGTCTGATAGGTGGGATAACGGCCATATAAGGTCTCCAGCGCCTTGACCGCGGCGCGGTCGTCGCCCACCTCGTTCTTATACAACCCGCCCAGCCGGTACAAGTGGTAGGCGACGGTATCGTTGGACGCTTCCAGCGCTTTGGGGTTTAGGGGAATGTCTGCCATCAGCGCTTCCATGGTCAGCACCAGGGGTTTTTCCGGGGTCTTTTTTGTTCCGAGCGATTCCTCTGTGGTTGTTTGGCGTTGCAGTCCCCCCAGGGAATTGGCGATCGCGCTTTGCCGCCGCCAATTGTCCACGTTGGGCCGGCTGCCCCAGTGGACGTTGAAGTCCTGGCTGCCCGAGGACCGTATCCCCTGGTTATAGAAGTACCACTCCCCGCCGGCGGCGCCGGTTCCGAAAAGGTCGTTTCCGCTCAGGGAATCACGCGGGGCGCCCCCCATGAAACCGGCATTTTCTTCTTTTAATCCCTGGGCCTTCAACAGCTGGCGCAAAACGCCCCGGACAAAAGCCGTCCTTTCCGTTTCCGACATGGCCGCGATCCGCTGGAGGCTGTCTTCCCGTTCTATTTTGAGGATGCTGACCAGCACCTGGTCGTAAAGGGTTTTGTCTTTTCTAAGCTGGTTGGCCCGATCTTTCAGCTCCGGGTCCGCCAGGTTGAGGCTGTCGTAAGAACGGGCCACGACCTTATAGTCTCCTCTTGCCTTGCCGAGCTCGCTCATCATAAGGAACGCCTGGTTCCGCACGGGGCCATGGCCGGCCCGGGCGCTTTGGTCCAGGAAACCCATGGCTTGTGTCGTATCCGGCACCTGGAGGGCCAGCCGCGCGGCGGAAAGAAAGAGGATGTCGCGGAAGGGGGCGAACCGGTCCTTGTCCGCGAGCCGCAGCAGGGCCGCGATCGTTTGCGGAATAGTTTGCTTGTTGTTGCCCTGCGCCAGCAGCGCACGGTACAACCGGCCGTAGATGTCGATCCGGGGGTCAGTGCTCAGCTCGGTCGCCTTGCCGTACCATTCCGACGCCAGGGCCGGTTTGCCGGTCATTTCATACAGCTGCGCCAAAAGGTATTCCCAGCGGGCTTCGTCCTGGCTGCTGGCGGCGTTGGGAAGCGCGCGTTCCAGGTATACCGCCGTGGAATCCCAGGCCTCCTGCTGATAAAACCAATAGGCCTCCTGCTCACACAAAGCCGGCCGGAGACGTTCCGGGAACAACGGGTCCGTCCGGAGCAGGCTGATCAGCCCGGCGGCCTGGGCGTACTTCCCCTGTTCGGTATAGCTCCTGATCTGCCAGATCAACCCGTCGTTCCGGCTGGGCGGCCGGTTGAACGCCTGGTGGGCGATGGAATGGCTTTCCGGGTTGACGATGCTGATCTGCCCGTCCTTGGCCTGGCTCCCCGTCCCGATCGCAATGTGGTAGTCTCCTTCCTCCTTTACATAAAAATGATAGTTCAGGAACTCCAGGATGTGGTCCGCCGAGTCGAATTTCCGATTCAGCAGGAAGGCCTCTCCCATCAGGAGATAAAGGTTGTCGACCCATCCGTTGCGGAGGTCGTGGAGCACGATACCGGCCGTGCATTTGTAGACGACCGAATCCAGCTCCACCTTGTCGGTGGCGGTTTCCGACAGCGAGTAGCCGTAGAAGGTTATCAGCTGCGTCAGGTCGTCCTTGTGCATGTGCCGCGCCCGGTCCAGGACCTGGAGTATCTTCTGGTGCGCGTTGAAATAATAGTTGTAGTGGGTCACCGTACCCTGAACGAAACGCCGGAGCACCGTGTTCTTGGTCGACGTGCTTTTTTCAGAGGCCAGGGTTTTGCTCTCGAAAGGGGCAGGCTTTTTGAGGGTGAGGTCGTAACCTGCCTGGGCGTGCAACATCGCTGGCGTTAGCAGTATAAGCCAGGCACAGAGGATTTTAATAGTATGGTGAGTTGTTCTGTTCAGTTGGGCTATATAACTGCAAACAACACAAAATATTTTACTTTTAGGTCGAAAAAGTGTGGAATATGGCCCTTTTTGATGGGAATAAGACCCTGAAACGCTTGCAGAACCGTTACCGGCTGGTCATCATGAACGACGACACCTATGAGGAAGTCATCACTTTCAAGCTGACCCGTATGAGCGTTTATGTGGCTTTGAGCACGATTTTTGTGATTTTGATCGGCCTGACGGTGGCGCTTGTGTCATTTACCAATTTAAAGTACTATCTTCCGGGCTACGGAAACCCAAGCGAACGGAGGGAGTATATTCAGCTCAAGTACCGCACTGATTCCCTGGAAAGGGAAATGCAGATGAAGGATCAGTACCTGGAGTCGATAAAGAAGGTTATGACAGGGGACGTCACCGAAAAAAGGGACACTACGGCACTAAAGGTACCCGCCGTGGAGTCGACCGACGATTAATCTTTGCAGCCCTAAATGCGCATAATATGTTTACATCCAAATCCAAAGAAAACAGCTCCGTTCCGGAAGCCACTCCGGCTAAAGTAGGTGCCAGTATCATCGCCGCAGGCACCACCATCAAAGGCGACATCGAATGCTCCGGCGACATCCGCATCGACGGCACCCTGAAAGGGAACGTCCACGCCACCAACAAGGTATTTATCGGTAGTGACGGCATGGTTGAAGGCGACATCAACTGCGTCCACGCAGACATCCTGGGCAAGGTCCAGGGGAAGGTGACCGTCAAGGACCTGCTCAACATCCGCGGCAAGGCCCACGTAAAGGGGGATCTCTTTACCGGGAAGCTGCAGGTCGAGCCGTCCGCTTCCTTCAACGGCAACTGCCATATGGCGGGAACTGCTTCCGTCAACGTCGCTGCCTTACCGGGTGCTTCTTCGATGATCGTCGGAGAAGAAGAGCCCGAATATGCCGAAGCAGAATAAGTCTTTATTGCAATACGCCGGACTGGCTACCCAGATGTTCGCAGCCATCGGCATAGGGGTATTCCTGGGTATAAAGGTGGACCATTGGGCCCACCTCAGGACGCCTGTTGCCACGTGGCTGCTGCCCCTGCTGATCCTGGCCGGGATACTGATCCGGGTGGTACGTGATACGGGAAAAGGAAATTAGTTGCATATTGCAGGTATGAAGCGATTCCTCCTGGCGAGCTTTGTCCTTTTTGTCCTGGCCTGCGGGCTCGTGCTGGCGTTCAGGGGTTCCCTGGGCGGCTGGAACATACCCGCGGCGCCAGTGCTGTATGGCAATATCTGGCTTTTCGGGATCACCCTCCTGGCTTTTTACCTGGAGCTGAAGGGGGTCCGTCAGACCAACGCATATGCCTTTTTCCGGTACGTATATACCGGTATGCTCCTGAAATTATTCCTGTCGGTGGCGGTGGTGCTCGTCTACGCCGTGACCGACCGCGCCGCGCTGACCAGGGGCGTGGTCCTTTTTTGGCTTTTGTTGTATATCGGCTACACCGGTTTAGAGGTGTTACAGCTGGTCCGCGCGGGTAAAGTGAAGCAGTAATGGCAAAAAATGAACACCCGCTGGAGGCGTTGAAAGACTACCTGCCCCCCGGGACATTTGAACATATCGCTGGGTATCTCCATCAATACAAAGTCCACCTGACCGTTTCCAGGGAAAGGGCTTCCGTGCTGGGCGACTACCGTAACGCCACGACAGACCGGCACCACCGCATCAGCGTCAACGGCAACCTCAACCGGTACGCCTTCCTGATCACCCTCCTCCATGAGCTGGCCCACCTCCTCACCTTTGACCGTTACGCCCATACCGTCGCCGCCCATGGTAAGGAATGGAAACACCAGTTCGGGCTCCTGTTGGCCCAGTTCCTCCAACACGACGTTTTTCCCGCGGACATCCGTCGCGCCCTGGAGCGCAGCCTCCACAACCCTGCCGCCAGCAGCTGCGCCGACGACGACCTGATGCGGGTGCTGCGCAAATACGATCCCGTCTCCGAAAAGCACGCGCTCGTGGAGGAGCTGGCCGTGGGCGAGCTCTTCCGCACCCGCGACGGGCGGACCTTCCGGCGGGGGGAGGTGGTGCGCAAGCGCATCCGGTGCGTCGAGGTGCCGTCGGAGAAGGTATACCTCTTCAGCCCCATCTACGAGGTCGAGCGCGTGAAACGCTAGCGCGTTCCGCGGCCGCGCCCCCGCGCCGCCGCCCGGGGCGCTGGACTACCGCCTCTTTCCTCGCTGGACCCTGTTTTGCGCAGCGCTTAGGCGTATCTTTCTTTTATGAACCACTTCCAACGTTTCAACGCGCTCCATCGCTCCGGCAAGCTTTTGCTGTTGCCCAACATCTGGGACGCCGCCGGCGCCCGGATGCTCGAAGCGCTCGGTTATCCCGCGGTTGCCACCGCCAGCTTCGCCGTGGCGCGCGCGCACGGCTACGAGGACGGGGAAAAGATCCCTTTTGACAAGGTCTGCTGGCTGGTCAGTCGTATCGTGGCATCGGTCGGCGTGCCCGTGACGGCGGACATCGAGGCGGGATATGCCCGCACCCTGGATGGTTTGCGGCAGAATATCCGGATGTTGGTCGACACCGGCGCGTCGGGGATCAATTTCGAGGACAGCGACCCGGCGTCGCAGTCGCTGCTGTCCATCGAAGACCAGACCGCCCGTATCCGCGCGATCCGCGCCGAGGCGCCCGAGCTGTACATCAATGCCCGCGTCGACGTATACGTGCGCCCCTGCGACAACCCGCTGTCAGAAGCTCTTTCACGGGCGCGCGCCTACCTCGAAGCCGGGGCCTCCGGCATCTTCCCCGTGGGGGCGGTCCCGTTGTCCGATGTCGGGGCGCTGGTCGCCGGCATCGCCGGGCCGGTCAACATCTCGTTGGGCGCGCACGACCTGCGCGAACTGGAGCGCCTTGGTGTGGCGCGCGTGAGCATGGGGCCGGGGTTTCAAACGAGGGCGCTCGATGCGATGAAAAATATTGCGCTAGGCCTCTAAAGGAAGGAGTTGCGAAGAATATTACGCGCTATTTTTCCGGGAATTCGAACCAATCGGTTATCCTTTTTATAACTCATTGGCCTTTTATGCACTTGCCGTTGTTTTTGTCGTGCATGTCGTCGATAGATCAAATCTCATTGAGCAAACCGTCGCCATGTAATGTCAATTAGTCGATGGGCCTGGGAACGACTAGCCGCGCGGAGTCGACGACGTAGTCGGTATTTAATATCCACAGGCTATCGGCATACAGCATGTATGTTTTAATCTCACCGATCCCCGGGACATCCAGGGCAGTCATGACGGTTCCATAGGTTACGCTGTCACTCCAAAGAAATTTCACTCCGTGGAGGGTATCGTGCGCGTTCCTGATTTCCGCTACCCGGATACGGGCATAGGCCAGTAGCACATTGTCTGTGTCAGGTTTGCCGGTGAGCCGCAGCGGCAGATAATCCCTTGGATGCTGATCCAGGGACTGCCGGGTAAAACCGTGGAATGACTTGCCATAATAATCAGGCATGGCGATCCGCTTGACCGAATAGCGTTGCGGGGGCATCCGGGCGACCCATGTAAGGGCGAGCAGCACGAGGGGCAGCCACATCCATCTCAGATACTTCATGTCCATTAAGATGCAGGAACCCGCAAAATTCCATAAGCCGGAGGCAACTTTATTTTCGCGGCGGGGCACTCGAAGGCGGGGGCGGGGGGGCGGGGGGCACGCGAAGGCTTGGGGCGCGGGGGCGCGGGCCGCGGAAGCGCCTAGCGGAACCGCACCGGCGGACCCTTGTGCCCGCTCGAGATGTTGCCGGCGACGCCCAGGCTGTAGTAGAGTGTCGGGGCCGCGTTCTCGGAGACGCCCACCTGGTATTGGGCGTGGACGAATAAAAATGCCTCGTTGAAAAAGTTGACTTGGATCCCGACGCCGAGGGGCATGTACGCGCCGAAATTGCCCTTATAGGAAAACGCGCCGACGCCGGCGGAAAGGTAGGGGGTTACCCAGTAGCGGTCGCTAAGGAGTTTTTCCTGGAGAGAAAAATCGAGCGCCGACAGGAGGTACTCGTCATCGTAGCCGGGGCTGTTGGGGAAGGGATAGTCGACAAAGGAGCCGGTGTAGCGGACCATATAGTCGAGGTGGTTGGTCAGGCCGTTGACGAAGCTAAGGGCGAGACCGGGTTGCATATCGCCGATATTGGTCAGGCTGCCGCCCTTGAGGGTCTGGGAAAAACCGATTTTCTGGAAGAGGAAGGCGGAGTTGAAATCGTATAAGGAGAAATGGATGCCGATGGAGGGGTCCTTTTTGTAACGGTAGTAGCACACAGAATCGGACTGCGCGTTTCCGGCGTACGTGAGTAAGCAAAGCACAACACCAAAAAAAGCTTCTTTCTGCATAGAACTTTATATCATGGTGGTGGTATCACGGTGACGGTTTCACGGCGGTGGTATCACCTCTACTTTTACCCTTGTAAGACCCCGGGCATAAAACCCCAGCTCCCTGGCCGCCCTGGCGCTCACGTCGATCAGTCGTTTGTTCTTCGGATGCATGCGATCGTTGATCCAAAGGATGACGGACCGGTGGTTGCGCAGGTTGGTGACCTTTACCCAGGTCTTCAACGGCAGTTTGTTACAGGCGGCGGTCAGTTTGTCCGGGTCGAACACTTCGTCGGTATGCGTTTTCTTTCCGCGGAAGCGTTCCCCATAGTAGCTGGCCGTGCCTTCCAGGACCGTGCCGATGAGCTTCTTCCTGGAGATACGTACGGATGCCTTCTTTTGCCGGGAGCCGGCCGACGTCGTCGTATCACCGCCGGCGACGTCCTGACCGGCGCCCTTCCGGGCGGCAGCCTTCTGGCCGGCGGCCACGGTCGTAAGCCACAGGGCCGGGACACACAGCAACACCCCAAACAAGCACTTCCTCATGTAATACAGTTTTGATTTCCAAAGGGTTGGACTGAAGGTTAGCGGAAGGGTTCTTTAAAACAGCTGTCTAACAGGTGCTTATCGTCTCCATAAATATCCTCATAAAAAACCAAATGACCGTCTTTTCCATCGCAGGTAAAATACCGGAGGAAAAGGGGAACGTGGTCCTTAAAATAAACCGTGTGCTTGGCGGAGTTGGCGATCCACGCCTTGATGGTATCCATCGGATAGCGCGCGCTGTCGTGGCGGACGAGATAGGCGGCCAGTTTTCGCCAGTCCTGGACGCGCACACAGCCATGGCTCAGGTTACGCGCGTTGTTGGAGAACAGGTCGCGTTCGTTCGTGTCGTGGAGGTATACGCTGTATTTGTTCGGGAAATTGAACTTGATCACCCCCAGCGAATTGTCGTTGCCTTCGAGCTGTCGGATCCGGTAGGGAAAATAGTTCTTGTGGTATTTCTTCCAGGGAAGGGTAAACGGGTTGAGCACGCTGTCCCGGTCGTCGACCACGACGAGGTTCTGGGCGGTAAGGTATCCCACGTTCTTCTGGATCTTCGGAAGCATTTCCTTGAAGATGATGCTCTCCGGGACCGTCCAGACCGGATAGGTTATAAAATTGGTGAGGTGGGACGTCAGCACGGGGGTGCGGGTCACGGCGTGTCCGACGATCACCTTGGATTGGAATTGCAAGCTGTCGTCCCGCCATACCTGGAGGTAATAACCGGGCAGGTCGACCCACACGAACTCCTTGGGCATGGCTGCGGAATCCGGGAGCAGCTTGTAACGGTCCATATTCAGCGCGGCGATCCGGAATCGCTCCGCGTCGTTGAGGTTCAGCGCCCGTACGAGCATGGGACCGGGAATACCGTCGGGCTTGAGGTCCTTGGCTTTCTGGGCGAGCTTGATCATCTTCGCCCAGGCGGCCGAATCCTCGGGCATCGTCACCGAGTCCGCCACCAGACCCTCTTCCTTAAACCGGGCCAGGAGCTGGCGGTTGAAGTCGAGGGTGTCCTTATTCGGATAATCGATGTGCGTATAGTTCCTGAACGTGGCTGAATCGAGGAAGTGGCCAAGGGCTTCTTTCAGCGCGACATAGCCGCGAAGTTGGGGCTGGAGCGAGTCAAAAAAGCCGTCGATGGGCGCCAGGCCGCCAGCCGCGCGTTGAAGGAAGCCCAGGTACTGCTCTGATGTAAAGGTCGAGTCCTTCCGCAACGTGGTGGTATCCCGCGGTATCCGGCCAAAGGCCAGGTCGTGCGTCAGCCCGATAAACGCGTCGGTCAGCAATAAATCCTGGAGCGACCAGAGGACGGCGTCCTTGTCGTCGAAAGCATTGCGCTGGAGCCGGTCCCGGATCGAGGCCAGCTGTCTGCCGTGATAATCGGAGGGATAAAGACCCGCGTACATCCCTTTGTCGAGGAACGTAAACAGGCTGTCGGCAAGGGGTGAGAAAGCCGGTGGATGAACCCAGGTCGTGGAGAAGGCCCGTGCCGTATACCACGCCTCCAACAGATCGAGGTGGGCGAGCCGGATCGAGTCGTTGATTTTGCCTCCGTTATCCTGGGCGTACGTAAGCGCTACCCGGATATTGTCGTTCGTCCTTTCGGATAACGCCTGAGGCTGTTCGACGATCTCCCTGGGTTTGGGCGCCTCCTTGTGACTTCCATGACAGGCCAAAACCAACAAAGTAACTAACACCACAAAGCCCCGCGCCCATCCATTTTGTGATAAAACCATAATTGTTAATGCGAATTCCGGTGGTCAATATATAACAAATTCCCTACTTGAGGAAAATCGCGCCCAGGGGCGGCAGGTGCAGGGTAAGCTCGTACATGTCGCCGTCTTGGTTCACCGGCCGGACGGGGATTTCCGGGTTATAGGTGTCCCCTGTCCCCCAATAGTCGTAACTGTCGCTGTTGAATATCTCGGTCCATGAAGGCTTCCCGTAGGTCCGCAGCGTCCAGTCCCTGCGGACGACGGGTGTCATGTTCAGCACCACGAGGACGTCGTCCCCGGCGCGCAGCCCCTTGCGGCGGAAGGCGACGACCGATTCGGGCCTGTGGTTGAGGTCCACCCATTCGAAACCGCCCTGCTGGAACTGGCGTTCGTACAAGGCCGGCTCCTGCTGGTAGCAGTGCCCCAGCGCCCGCACGCACGCTTGTATGCCCCGGTGCGACGGATACTGCAACAGGCCCCACGGCAGCTCCGTGTGGTAATTCCATTCGCTGGTGGACCCGAACTCGTTGCCCATGAAGAGCAGCTTCCCCCCCGGGTGGCTATACATATAGCTGTACATCAGCCGCAGGTTGGCGCTCTTTTGCCAGTCGTCCCCCGGCATCTTGTACAGCATCGGGCTTTTGCCGTGGACCACTTCGTCATGGCTGAGGGGCAGCATGAAGTTCTCGTCGTAGAAATACATCATGCTGAACGTGAACAGGTCCTGCCGTCCGCCGCGCAGCAGCGGGTCGGTCTTGAAATAATTGAGCGTGTCGTGCATCCACCCCATCATCCACTTCATCCCAAAACCCAACCCGCCGTCATACGTGGGCCGGGATACCTTTGGCCAGTCCGTGGCTTCCTCAGCTATGGTCTGTACGTCAGGGAAGTCCCGGAAGATGGTTTCGTTGAGGTCCTTGATGAAGTTGATGGCTTCGATGTTGCCGTCGCCGCCGTATTCGTTGGGCTCCCATTCGCCTTCCTCCCGGGAGTAATTCAGCTTCAGCATAGAGGAAACCGCGTCCACCCGCAACCCGTCTACATGGTAATGCCGGAGCCAAAAGTGCGCGCTGGAGATCAGGAAAGACTTCACCTCTCCCCTGCGATAGTTGAAAATGTAGCTGCTCCAGTCGGGGTGGTACCCTTTGCGCATGTCCGCGTATTCATAGGTATGCGTGCCGTCGAACAGGAAAAGGCCGTGGGCGTCGTAGGGAAAATGGGAGGGCACCCAGTCGAGCACCACGCCAATGCCTTCCGCATGGAAAGCGTCCACCAGCGCCATGAATTGCTGCGGGTTCCCAAACCGGGAAGTCGGCGCGAAATACCCCGTTCCCTGGTATCCCCAGCTCCCGTCGAAGGGATGCTCCATGACGGGCATGAGCTCCACGTGGGTAAAACCCATCCCCTTTACGTAAGGGACCAGCAGCTCCCTCAACTGGTCGTAGGTGTTGTACCAGTCCTCGTTATTCTTGTCGGGGCGCATCCAGCTGCCCAAATGCACCTCGTATACGTTCCAGGGCGCGGTCAGCGCGTTGGCGGCGGACCGGCTTTCCATCCAGCGGGTATCCCCCCATTCGTACGGCAGCGTCGTCGTGATGGAAGCGGTATAGGGTTTGAGCTCGCAAAAAAACGCGAACGGATCACCCTTATCGAGGCGAACGCCCTGATAGCCATGGATATGATACTTGTATCGGACCCCCTTGGGGAAGTCCGGGATAAAACCTTCCCAGATACCCGAACGGTCTTCCCGGACATAAAGGGGGTGCCTGTCGTTGTCCCAGCCGTTGTATTCGCTGATCACCGAGACATAGGTGGCGTTGGGAGCCCAGACGGCAAAATAATAACCCGGCTGGTCCAGCACCGTACGCGGGTGCGCGCCCAGGTGCTCGTAGAGCCTGTAATGCGTGCCATTCTGGAAATTCCGGATGTCCGCGTCGGAGAACAATGAATAATGCCATACCGGCTTAGTGCTGTCCACAAAGTGACGGTCTTCATACCTGGAATCCGAGGGTTGGTCACTTATTTTTTCCATATGCGGCACTTTAACATAAAATTAGGCCATTGAAAGGGGATTAATATCACTAAAATCTTAGTTTACACATTAGATAGCCATTCGATAAACATTGTTATGAGAAAAACCCTTGCGCTCCTCTCGACCCTGGTCTGTTGTCTATCCATCCATGCCCGTGCCCAAACCGCACAGGTCACCGGAACGGTCAGGGATACGATCAACCAGACCATTCCCGCCAACACCGTCATCCTGCTCCTTCGCCCCGCGGACACCACCATGGTGGCCTATACCCGGGCCGACACCAAGGGGCACTTCGCCTTCGACAACGTCCCACCCGGCGGTTACCTGTTGTGGATATCCCACCCCGCGTTCGCCCAGTACAGCGACTCGATCGGCGTCAAACCCGGCGCCAACAACCTGGGCGCCATCTACCTCACGTTACGTAGCAAATTGCTGGCCGATATCACGATCAAAGGCGTCAACCCGATCCGGATAAAGGGCGACACCACCGAGTTCACCGCCGACAGTTTTGCCGTGCGACCCGGCGCCACCGTCGAGGACCTGCTCAAGGTCCTGCCCGGCATACAGGTGGACAAGGACGGGAAGATCACCGCGATGGGTCAGACCGCGAAGATCCTCGTCGACGGGGAAGAGTTTTTCGGGGACGACCCGACGGTCGCCACCCGCAACATCTCCGCCAGCGCGGTGGACAAGGTCCAGGTGTTCGATAAGAAGAGCGACCAGGCGGCCTTTACCGGTATCGACGACGGTCAAACGCAAAAGACCATCAACCTGAAGCTCAAGAACGACAGGAAGAACGGTTACTTCGGCAAGCTCACCGGGGGTCTCGGCACCAACGGCTATTACGAAAACACGGCCGCGCTCAACCTGTTCCAGAAAAAACGGAAGTTCGCCGTCTTCGGCATCGCCGCCAATACCGGTAAAACGGGGTTGAACATGGCGGACGCGGGGAACTACAGTACCAACGGGCTGACGACCATGGCCGGGGACGGGGGCGTGATGATGTTCTTTGGCGGCGGCAACAACGACTTCACCGATTGGAACGGTTCCTACAGCGGCCAGGGCGTCCCGGTCGCCTGGAACGCGGGCGCGCACTATTCCAACAAATACAACGACGACAAGATCACCATAGGCGGCGATTATATATTCAACCAGGTCAGCGTGGGCGTCAACAACAATACGATCAGCCGGCTGACGCTCCCCGACTCCACCATCAACAACACGGTTGACAACAATTACAAAAAGATCACCGACATCCAGCACTCCCTCAACCTCCGCTACGACGTCCAGCTCGATTCCCTCGACGAGGTCAAGGTAACGGCGGTCGGCAAGGTACGGCACAAGGACACCTTCCTGAGGGATACCAGCTATACCTCCAACCAGGACAGCGCGCTCCTCAACAACAGCGGAAACCACCAGAACTATACCGGTCAGAACAATACCTTCAACAGCACGCTGCTTTGGATGCACAAGACGCACAAGATCGGCCGCACGCTGTCCTTCAGCGCGCAGGAGGACTACAACGAAGTCAACACCACCGGTTACCAGTACTCGGTCGTCAACGGGTACGAAGGCGGCGTCCTGCAAAGCCAGGACACCACCGACCAGTACAAGAGCGATTATTCCCGGAGCCTGTCGCTGATCACCAAGCTCACCTACACCGAGCCGCTGGGGCACAGCAACTACCTCACATTCGACTACGGCGTCAACCTGCTCAGCTCGTCCTCCGACAAAAACAGCTATAACCGCGACGGGGGTGGCAAATACGTCATGCTCGACTCCGCCTACAGCAACTATTATACGCTCAATATCCTGGCCAATACCGGGGGCGTTTTCTTCAAAAGATCCACCAAGAAATACAACTTCTCCTTTGGTACGGACGCGGGCTACACCAGCTATAACCAGGACAACATCTACCAGGACACGGTCCGCAAGCGGAGCTTCGTGAACTGGTACCCCAAGGCCAGCTTCAGCACTAAGTTCGGCAACGGCGGCCGCTTCGGCATACAGTACTACGGGAACACGACCCAGCCCAGCCTGGACCAGCTGCAGCCGGTGGCCAACAACAACAACCCGCTCAACATCGTCATGGGGAACCCCAATCTGAAGCCTTCCTACACCAGCCAGATCTATCTGAATGCCGGGCGGTACGACGTGCTCAAGGACCGCGGCTACAACGTATGGGGGAACTTCACGATGGTCAACAACGCCTTCGGCAGCAAGGACTCGATCGACGCCGTGGGTAAAAGCTATTCCGAGACCGTCAACGTCAACAGCTCGGAAAACGCCTACCTCAGCGGCAACTACGACTTCAAGTGGAAAAAACCGGACATCCGGCTCGGGTTCGGCCCATCGCTGAATTACAGCAAGAATACCAACTACGTCAACGGCCAGCTGAACAATACGCACAGCGGTTCGGCGGGTTTGGGCGCCAGTATCGGCAAATCGAAGGACAAGAAATATGACTTCTGGGTCAACGCCCGGGCGAACTACAACGTCAGCCAGTCCTCGATCCAGTCCGCCAACAACCTTGCCTACTGGACGTATAGCGTCAACGGCAACGCGTCCAAGCAGCTGCCGGCCAAGTTCATGCTGACCGCGGACTGCGACATGAGCTTCTACCAGAAGATCGGCAACTTCAACCAGCGCAACATCGCCCTGGTCAATGCCTCGATCCAGAAGATGTTCTTCAAGAACAACGACCTCGTGCTCAAGGCGGCCATCAATGACATCTTCAACCAGAACACCGGCTTCAGCCGGAATATCTCGACCAACCTGGCCACCCAGTCGATGTATACAGCCATCCACCGGTACCTCCTGTTCAGCGTCACCTGGAATTTCTCCAAAAACGGCAAACCCGCCGAAAACCCCTTCTGATTATGCGTACGATCCTTTATATCGCCTTGCTGCTCCTCCCCGCCCTACCCGGCCTTGGCCAGGACACCGGCGCCGTAAAATTCATACACGCCGGCACCATCGAATACGAACGCAAGGAAAACCAGCGCAACGAGTTCGATGGCGAGGGCGAATTCGCCGACGCGATCAAGAAAAGCATGCCGGAATACCGGATCACCTATTTCAACCTGTACTTCTCGGGGAACAAGTCGCTTTTCGAGCCTGGGCGCGACGGCCCCGGTCCGCAAAACCAATGGACGCCCCCCGGTTCCACGAATATCGTCTACGCGGACAGGGACGCCGGAAAACAAGTGTCGCAGAAAGAAATCTTCGGGTCTACCGTCCTGTTGAGCGATACGCTGCGCGCGCTTCACTGGCGGATGACACCGGATACCCGGGTCATCGCGGGGTTCGAGTGTCACCGGGCAACGACGGTCATCCTGGACACGGTCTTTGTCGTCGCCTTTTATACGGATGAGCTCCTCTCCCCCACCGGTCCGGAATCCATGGGCGGTCTGCCCGGAACGATCCTGGGGATGGTCGTCCCCAAGCTGCACACCAGCTGGTATGCGACAAAGGTGGAGCTGGGCGAGCCCAAAGCCATGGCGCCCCCGAAAAAGGGGTCGAAGGTGAACTACCAGCAGCTCGACGCGCAGCTCACGAGCAGTATCGGCGATTGGGGCGACTGGGGGAAGAAATACATCATGCGGCTGATGTTATAGCCGGTTGCGATTCGCAAAGACTTCGGGGCTCGTCACCGGCAGGTAGTGCGTCGGGCCCTGGCGCAAAAGATCCTGGAGGCTTTTTAACGGTTTCACTGTCTTATAGATCGCGGGGAACGGCTCCGCGAAGGCATCCGCCCGGTAGGCGATATAGTCGACGGCGGGCCAGGCCGCGTACGCGTCGATCAACGCCTGCAATATGTCAGCGTCGATCTCCGTCATGTCGCAGGCCATGAGCAGGAAGTGCGCCCCCGGGAAGGCGGACGCCGCGGCCTGTAAACCGCCCAGCGGACCGTTCAGCCCTTCGTCGATCACGAGCCGGTTGGCGCTGAACACCGGGGTATAGTTTTCGATCTGGGCGGCGCGAACGGAGACCCTCCACGGTAGACCCAGCGTCTCCAGCTTGAGGCCCGCCGCTCCAGCCCACGTGTCGGAAGCCGCGACGCTGTTAGTCCCAGTCGCGGTGCGCATCAGCCCCTTGTCCCGGCCCATGCGACGGCTCTCGCCACCGGAAAGGACGATCCCCATCAACGGGCCAGTGCCCGCTGTCGCGTCAGTGCGCATCGACATGCCCCAGCGACATCCCGGGGTGGACGACGTCCCGGACCATCCGTTTTAATTCCTTTATTTCCGGGAAATGCCCCTGCTCTTTCCGGTCGTAGAGCACCTTTTCGTCGAGGAAGATCGTGTACCGTCCCCCCGTTTCGCTCGGACGCAGCAGCACCCCGCCCAGATCCTCGTTAAAGGTCGTCAAGAGCTCCTGGGCCATATAAGCCGCACGAAGCAGCCAGCCGCAACGCGGGCAATATTCTATAGTGATGGTGGGTTTCATGACGGAAAATTACGGATTTATCCCGCCGGCAGCGGCTTCGGCACGAGGGCAAAGTCGTCTGAGTCGCAAACCGGGCACCATTCACCCGGTTCCCCGATGGTCAGACAGCGTCTGCACTGGAGGACTTGTTCACCGGGAGCGGCGGGCGCGGCTGCTCTTTCCCCGAAGGCGTGGTGGGGGACGTCGTCCGCGCCGCGTTCGTAATAGTACTTGCACAGCGACATCAGGTAAGGCGCCAGGTGCTCCTTTTCCACCGCCTTCCGGAAGAGGACGTACTCCCCGGCGTGCGGGTTGAAGTCCCGGGCGTACAGGATGTCGTACCGGTCCAGGGCCTTGCGCTGGTTGGCGCTCGTGTTGGGTTGTTTGCGGACCAGGACCGAACCGAACACGCGCTCGCCGCGCACCTGCACCCCAAAACAAAGCCCCCAGGTGCGCACGTCCTCCCGGTCGAATTGACGGACCAGGTAGTTGCGCAGCTGGAGCCCCTCCTCGCAAAGGTCCTCGGTCTGCCAGCACAATTCGTTGAGGGCGTGGCGGACGTTGATCAGGTATTTCCCCAGCAACCAGTCCCAGCCCTTCCGGTCACCGGGAACAATCCCCTTTATGACGATCGACTTCCAGGGCGTCGTAAAAAACTGTGCGACGCGGGTCCGGAGCGCCAGCTGACAGGCTTCCCGTATGAATGACGCGGGGTATCGCTCGTCCCTGCGGTATATCCCCAGCCAGAGGCCCTGGGCGTAGCGGCTGAAGCCCTCGTAATACGGGAGCGCGAACTCCGGGAGGGCGGGCCGGTCGGTCACCTCCTGGGCCGTCCATTGTTCGGAGGCCATGATCCGCCGGTAGGCGTCGTCCAGGTCATCCGTATGGAATCCTTCCAATAGACGGCACAACCGGCCTATGTGCCCCGAGTACACGAGCGAGGGCCACTCCGAGAGCGCGGCGCTCCCGGGTCGCCGGACGAGGAGCCGCCAGTAGTTGCCCATGGGGGACGCCACGAAGTTGAGGTGACCGGTGGTAAAGGGCACCAGGTTCTGACCGGGGTCCACGAGGTTGACCTTTAACCGCGGAGGGGTGTCGAACCCATCCAGGATGTCCTTGTAGACGCTCTGCCGCGTCCAGCCGGAATCGGGCAGGATGTCGTCCGCCACATAGGCGCTGACGATGTTAGGGAACTCGTCCGCGTCCACCTCGAAAAACACGCCCGCCGCGGCCAAACCGGCACTGACCTCCTCCAGCTTATCGTGTCTTACGTCCAGGTACACCTGTTGGCGGGAGCCAACACTTAAGGAGCCGGCGCCGGCCGCTTCCGCGATCGCCAGCAGCACGCCCGCCGGGAGGACGCCCCCAGGCGCGTTGACCTTGACGATATGTTGTTTGCGGATCATACGGTAACGGCCACGAGGCCCTCCAGGATGCGTTGTATCTCCGCTTTACAGGAACCGCAACCGGTGCCGGCCCCGGTGGCGGCGCCGACCTCCGCGACGGTGCACGAACCCTTTGCCGCGGCGGCCCGGATGTTGCCCGCGCCAACATTGAGACAGCTACACACCAGCTTGCCCAGCACGGGTTCGGTTTGCCGGCCGCTCCGCAGGAGCTGCAACCGTTTTTCGCTCAGCTCCAACCCCTGGGCGATCAGATCACGGAACTCCTGCATCTCCTGTTTGTCGCCGATCAGGATGGCGCCTACCAGCCGGTCCATATGGACGATACATTTCTTGTAATAACGCCGGGCCCTATCGATAAATATGATTTCCTCGTATGCCGGATCGTCCGGCCGGGTGGTCATCCCCATGCTGCAAAGATCGAAACCGGGGATCTTGAGCACGTTCATGCCGAGCGTACCCGTATACACCGCTCCAGGGTCACCCTGGAGGTGACGCGCCAGGACGCCCGCCTGTTCCTCCGCCGCCGCGGCGATGCCATGGAGCGCACCCTTGCACTCCGCAATCTCGCCGATGGCGTAGATAAAAGGGTCCGACGTACGCATACACTCGTCCACGATCACGCCCCGCTGGCAGACCAGGCCGCCATCCCTGGCCAACTCTATGTTCGGTTGGGTCCCGATGCCAAACATCACCGCGTCACAGTCGATATACCGGCCGCTTTTCAGCCGGATACCCGTAACCCGCTTGTCGCCATAGAACAGCTGGACTTCATCGTTGAAATAGATATCGCACCCCATCTCCGCCACCTGTTCCCGCAGGAGCTCGCTGCCCAGCGCGTCGAGCTGCCGGTCCATAAAACGCGACGAGCGGTGTACGATGGTAACGGTCACGCCTATCTCCCTTAGGGACGCGGCCATCTCCAGACCGATCAAGCCGCCCCCGGCGATCACTACCCGGGCGCCGGGGGAGAGCCATGCGCGGAAGCGGTCTCCGTCTTCCCGGGTACGCAGGGTGAACAGTCCCTCCAAAGCGGGCACCTGGCGCGGCCAGGCGGCCCGGCTACCGGTGGCTAGGATGAGTATGTCGTAGGGCGTTACCCGGCCACGCGTGTCGGTCACCGTGCGGCGCTCCCGGTCGATGGCGGTCACCGCCACGCCCCGGTGGACGGTTACCCCGTCAGCTTGTACAGGGTTTTCCAACCGGTCCCAGTCGTGCTCCCCGCTCACATAGCCCGGGAGCAGGATGCGGTTGTAGAAGGGGTGGCTTTCCTTGCTGAATACCGTGATATCGTCATCGTCGTGCGCCCGGATAAAAGCGTATGCCGCCGCGCCCGCGCCCACGATGACGATCCGCTGCCGGGGCTTTATGTACTTTTCCGCGGCCACCGCGCAAAACTTGAAGTTGGGTTCGCCGCTCAGCGGGTCGACGAGGTTATGGGTAACGTTGTTGGCCCGCTGCAGGTCGTTCTGCAGGATCTTCCCCCAGTGCATCGGCAGGAACAGCACGCCCCGCCGGATGCTGTCCGATATTTTGGCGCGCACCCGCACATCGCCCCGGCGGGAGGATACGCGGACCAGGTCGTCCGCGGCGATCCCCAGCGCCGCGGCGTCGTCCGGGTGTACCTCCACGAACGGTTGGGGGATGTGCTGGCCGAGACGGCGGACCTTCCCCGTCTTTGTCATCGTATGCCATTGGTCGCGGATGCGACCGGTCGTCAGGATGAAGGGAAAATCGCCGTCGGGTGTTTCGCCGTAGAGCTCGTCTGGCAGGTCGTATAAACGGGCGCGGGCACTGGGCGTATAAAACCGGTGATTGGTAAAGAGCCGCGGGGTGCCCTCGGACCCGGGGCAGGGCCATTGTACCGTGCCCTCCGCGGACAGCCGTTCATAGTTTACGCCGCTGATGTCGATCCGGGTACCGCGCGTCAGGCCGACGTGCTCGTCATAGATTTCCGAGGGGCTTTTAAATTCGAAGCCGGAAAACCCCATGCGCCGAGCTATCCCGCAGATGATCTCCCAATCGGGCAGCGCCTCCCCCGGCGCGTCGACCACCTTATGCAGCCGGCTGATCCGGCGCTCGCTGTTGGTCATCGTCCCCTCCTTTTCCGCCCAGGCCGCGGCGGGCAACACCACATCCGCATACGCCAGGGTCTCGGGTTTGCGGCTCACTTCCTGGACGATGACGAATTTGGCCGCCGCCAGCGCGCGTTCCGCCCTTCGCACATCGGGCAGGCTTACGAGCGGGTTGGTGCCGATGATCCAGATGGCCTTGAGCCGGCCGTCCTCCAGGGCCTCGAACATCTGGGTGGCGGTGAGCCCGGGTTTGGATGCGATGGGTCCGCCGCCCCAATAGGCGGCGACCTCGGCCCGGTGGACGGGGTTGGACAGGTCCCGGTGGGCTGCCAGGAGCGTCGCCAGACCGCCGACTTCGCGTCCGCCCATGGCATTGGGCTGACCCGTCAGCGAAAACGGTCCGCAGCCCGTCCGGCCGATACGACCGGTAATGAGGTTGAGGCTGATCAGGCTGAGGTTTTTGTGGACGCCGGCCACGCTTTGGTTGAGGCCCATGGTCCACATCGTCACCAGGCGGCGGGAACCCGCGATCGAGCGGGCCGCGCGCCGGATAACCCCGGCATCTACGCCGCAGATATCCGCGGCGTCGGCCAGGGTGCGCCGGAAGACCCGGGCGCTATAGGCTTCGAAGCCCTCCGTATGTTCGCGGATAAAGTCGATATCGATGTCCCCGTTCTCGATCAGGAGCCGGGCGATCGCGTGGTTCAGCGTGATGTCGGTGCCCGGCAGGAGCTGGAGGTGTATGTCGGCCATCATCGCGGTATCGGTGCGACGGGGATCCGCCACGATCAGCACCAGGTCGGGGTTGGCCGCCTTCCGCGCCTCTACCCTCCGCCAGAGGATGGGGTGACACCAGGCAGGGTTGGCCCCGTCCACATAGATACAGTCCGTCTCGTCGACGTCTTCGTAACAACCGGGTACCGAGTCTTCCCCCAGCGCCATCTTATAGGCAACCACCGCGCTGCTCATACACAGCCGCGAATTGGTGTCGATGTTGTTGCTCCCGATGAATCCCTTCATCAGCTTGTTGAGCGTATAGTACTCTTCGGTCAGACACTGGCCCGAGGCATAGATGGCGACGCTGTCGGGTCCGTATTTGTCGATCAGCGTGCGAAAAACCGCGGCTGAGCGCTCCAGGGCGGTATCCCAGGTCACGCGTTGCAGCGGGCCCTTTTTGCCAAAACGCATCTGCGGGTACAGCAGCCGGTCCGAACGGTCGTTGACCGTATGGTGGAGGTTCATGCCCTTGCTGCACAACTGACCCTGGTTCACCGGGTGATCCGGATCGCCCTGCACGGTCAACGCGCCGTTTTTATCCCGGTGCGCGATCACCCCGCATCCCACGCCGCAATAGCAGCAAGTCGTCGTTCGCGTCATACGAACGCGCCCTCCTCCTCCACGAAAACCACGCCCTCCGGCTTCCGGCGCCAGGTAGCCCGGGGCCCGAACCGGGTGAGGGCCACGATCCCGGATACCGCCAAGACGGTTACTCCGATCCAGCGGAACGACTGGGCGTAGGTCAGGTCGGAGGACTTAAAAAGGAATCCAAACAAAACGCCGCCCAGGTTCCCGCCCGCGCCGACGACGCCGCTGACCAACCCCACGTTGCGGGTATTGACAAAGGGGACGATCCCGAAGGTGCCCCCGTTGGCCATTTTCAGGAAGAGCGCGAAACACAGCATCAGCGCGATGGCCCCGGGCAGGGTAGCCGCGCCGGCAAACAAGACCAGGCCGACACCCTCCAGGGCGAGCGCACCCGCCAGGAAAAGCCCCTTGCCCCTCAGCCCGAACCTGTTGCCTACTTTATCGGAGCCAAACCCGCCCAGGGCGCGTGCAAAAAGGTTCATGGACCCGAAGACCCCCGCCCAGAGACCGGCCGCGGCCTGCGGAAGGTGAAAGGTGTCCGTGAAGTGCAGCGAGGCTACGTTGTCGAACGTGAGCTCCATCCCGAAACACATGGCGTACGCCAGCGCCAGGACCCACACCCGGGAATCCGCCAGGATCTTCCAATCCAGGGGAGGGCGGCTACCGCCCGGATAACCCACGTCGGCGAAGTTGCCCCGGGGCGTATCCGTCGTATACCGGGCGTATAATACAGCCACGCCAAGCATCATTACGCCAGGCAGGATCATCGCATACCGCCAGGCCGCATGGGGCGTATACCCCATCCCAACGATCGCGGCAAATACGAGCGGCATGACGATGTTGGTCACCCCGCCGCCCAGGTTCCCCCAGCCGCCGGTCAGGGCGTTCGCGGTCCCCTTGAGGTGCGGGGCGAACATCAGGGAGGTGTGGCATTGGGTGATGACAAAGGAAGCGCCAATGACGCCGATACACAACCGGAACAACAGGAAGGTGGCGTAGTCGCGGGAAAGGCCCACCAGGATTACCGGGATGGCCCCGAAGACCAGCAGCCGAATGGCGGTCCGCCGCGGCCCCCAAAGGTCGCACAACCGGCCGATCACCAGCCGAGCCACCACCGTCGAGGCCACCGAGGCTATGATCAGATTGCCCACCTGGGCTTTGGTCAGCCTGAGGTCGGCGCGGATCGTCGGCATCAGGGGTGCCAGTCCAAACCACCCGAAAAAGCACACGAAGAACATGAGCCAGGTAATGTGGAAGGTCCGCATCTGCACGCCCTTCAAGGAAAAAATCCTAAGCCGGTCCAGGGGTTTTTGATACATTTGATTGGTTTTAAGTTGTTCAAGCGATTTGAAACACATCCCCCCGCCGACGGACTGCGACTCCCAGGCGGGGTTTTTTGGGGCAATTCACATAACAACCAATCATTATATGGCTATTAAAAAAAATCGTAATTCGTGTGACCTCAAAAGCTGTTTCCTTTGCCAGCATTGCCTTCCCGAATGGAATCCTGCTATCGCCGCGCATCGCACCAACCTCGAGGTCAAAAAAGGCGAAGTCATTTTTACCGAAGGAGACCCGGTCAACGGTATATTCTTTGTCCACAACGGCGTCGTCAAAGTGCACAAGCAATGGGACGATGAAAAGGAACTGATCCTCCGGTTCGCTACCGCGGGTGACGTCGTGGGCCACCGGGGGCTCGGCAAGGACACCGTATACCCCATATCGGCGACGGCCCTTTCCCCCTCCCTGCTTTGTTTTATAGACCTGAGCTTTTTCGACGCCAGCCTCCGCACCAATTACGACTTTATCCACGCCCTTCTCCACTTTTTTGCCAGCGAGCTCCAGGACTCCGAGAAACGGATGCGTAACCTCGCCCATATGCAGGTCAAGGGGCGGGTCGTCCAGGCGCTGCTCACCCTCCGGGATACTTTTGGCGCCACGCCGGACGGCACCATCGCATTTAACCTGAGCCGCCAGGACCTGGCTTCGTTTACCGGGACGACCTACGAAACCGTATTCCGGATCATGAACGAGCTCGTCCGCGAAGAGCTCGTCGCCCTCAACGGCAAGGACATCCGCCTGCTGGATCCGGAGCGGCTACGCCTCATCGACCCCAATATAAACCTTCCCGTCATGGATCCTGACCGGGTACGTCCGTAGCCGGTAAGGCTCTTCCTCCAGGCATTCCCCGCTGACCAACGAGAAGGTCTTCTTGTGGAACGGACAAGCCACTTTTGGCTCGCAAGACGGCCCCGCGCTCCCGATCATACCCCTCGACAGCGCCATCTGTTGCTTGTGCGGGCACTGGTTATCGGTAGCATACCATTCCCCCCGGCGCGTAAAATTGAATACCGCGATCTGATCTTCTCCCCACTTGACACAGGCGCCCCCGTTCTCGGGCACGTCCTCGGTATGGCAGGCATACCACCACCGGGTTGCTATTGCAGTCTCCATATACTGATTGTTTACCATTCTTTTGCCCGGACCTGGTCCCGGAGCGGCTGCATGGCTACCGTGGGGTCCCTTTCACCGGGCGCGTTGACAAAGTGCGCAAAACGCCGTTCCATCGCGGGATCTTCGATGGCCGCCTTCCATTCGCACCGATAGGTCGCTACGTGTTGGTCCATCGCCGCCTCCAGCTCACCGCCGATCCCCAGGCTGTCGTTTACTACGACGCTGCGGAGGTAGCTCATACCCCCCTCCATTTTCGAGAGCCACACCGACGTGCGCGTCAACGGGTCGGCGGTGCGGATATAGAACATCAGGAAACGATCGAGGTAGCGTATGCACGTCTCCTTGTCCACGTCGGAGGCCAGGAGCTGGGCGTGGGCGGGCTTGGAACCCCCGTTCCCGCAAACGTAGAGGTTCCAGCCCTTTTCGGTGGCGATGATACCGAAGTCTTTTCCCCTGGCCTCGGCGCATTCGCGGATACAGCCGGAAACGCCGCCCTTGAGCTTGTGCGGCGCGCGCAACCCCTTGTACCGGTTTTCGATCTCGATCGCGAAGCTGACGCTGTCGTGCAGCCCGAAACGGCACCAGGTGCTGCCTACACAGCTCTTCACCGTCCGCAACGCCTTCCCGTAGGCATGGCCGCTTTCAAAACCCGCCGCGATAAGCTCCCGCCAGATCGCCGGCAGGTCGCCGACGTGCGCCCCGAACAGGTCGATCCGCTGACCACCCGTGATCTTGGTATAGAGTCCGTACTTCCTGGCTACTTCACCCAGCACGATCAGCTTGTCCGGGGTGATTTCGCCCCCGGGGATGCGGGGTACGACCGAATAAGTCCCTCCCTTTTGGATATTCGCCAGAAAACGGTCGTTGCTGTCCTGTATGGTATCCTGTTTCAGGATAAGGTCGTTCCAAAGGCTGGCCAGGATGGACGCCACCGCGGGCTTGCACACCTCGCAGCCGTCCCCGTGCCCGAAACGGTCGAGGACCGCCTCGTAGGAAGTGAGCTCGTTCAGGCGGACCAGGTCGAGCAGCTCCTGGCGGGAGTAGTCGAAGTGCTCGCATAGCACCGTCTTGACGTACAGCCCTTCCGCCTTCATGGTTTCGGTGATCAGGTCCTTGACCATCGGCACACAGCCGCCGCAGCCGGTGCCGGCGCGGGTGCACTTTTTCATGGCGTCGATACCGCGCACGCTCCCTTCTCTGACCGCGGAGCAGATGCTTTGTTTGGTCACGCCCTCGCAGGAACAAATGACCGCGTCGTCCGGCAGGTCCATCAACCCCGCGGCTTCGCTGCCGCCTCGGGCGCCCAGGATGAGGTCCTCTGGGTTCGGCGGCAGCACGATCTTATTGACGGTCGTCTGGTGGAGCAGGTTATACGCACCCGCGTCGCCAACCAGGATACCGCCCAGCAGGTGTTTGCCGTCCCGGGTGATGTTGATGCGCTTATAAACGCCGGCGTAGGTATCTTCGTAGGTCAGGGCGCGCACGTCGGTCCCTTCCGCGTGCGGGTCCCCGAAGCTGGCCACGTCGACGCCGATCAATTTGAGCTTGGTGCTCATGTCGAAGCCCAGGAACCGCTTGGGGCTCCCGCACAACCGGGACGCCACCACGTCGGCCATTTCGTAACCCGGCGCGACCAGGCCGTAGATCATGTCATTATGGAGCACGCATTCGCCAATACCGAAAATAAACGGATCGCTGGTCCGGAGGGTATCGTCCACCAGTATACCGCCACGCGGCCCCGTCACCAGACCGGCCTGCCGGGCGAGCTCGTCACGGGGACGTATACCGGCGGAAATCACCAGCATGTCGGTGTCCAGCGTCGCGCCATCGGCGAACACGAGACCGCCGTCGGTGATCTCTTTGGTCTGCCGGCCGAGGTGTATCTGGAGTCCGAGGCTCTCCAGTTGCCTTTGCAACGCCGCGCTCCCGCCGGCGTCGATCTGGCGCGGCATCAGCCGGGGCGCAAATTCAACCACGTGGGTCTCCTCCAGGCCCAGGTCCAGCAGGGCCTTGGCGGCTTCCAGACCCAGGAGGCCGCCGCCGAGGACCGCACCCGTGCGCGCCTTACGCGCATATTCGCGGATCATGTCGAGGTCCTCCAGGGTCCGGTAGACAAAGACGCCCTGCCCCTCCACACCGGGGATTTGGGGCACAAAAGCGGAAGACCCGGTGGCCAGCACCAGGTAGTCGTAGGAAACCGACTGGCCTTTAAGGGAATGGACCGTTTTGCGGGCCCGGTCGATCCGGACGATGGGGTCGCCGGTATACAGCGCGATATGCTGTTCGTCATACCAGTCCGCCGGCGCCATGCGGAGGTCCTCTTCCGTTTTGCCGTCAAAATAGGCGCTCAGGTGTACCCGGTCATAGGCCGGGCGGGGCTCTTCCCCAAAAACGACCAGGCGGAAGGGGGCCTTGCGCCCCACCATCTTCTCACAGAATTTATAACCGACCATCCCGTTGCCGACGACGACAACGACGGGCATAGCATCCGCTGCCATGAGCATAATTTTAAGTGTATCAAGCGATTTTCAAAAAAATTCACAAATATGCCGGCTGCGACCCAACATATTTGTGTTTTAAATATATTTTCCCATACTGTAATACTACAAATAAAATGCGATCATAATCATATTTTCATCGTTATTT
>Ga0310811_10000618_pt1 | contig 45579 bp, 35 predicted proteins | sample YCmetagenome_FD_207642 | JGI IMG/M metagenome (GOLD analysis project Ga0310811, IMG submission 207642) | Soil microbial communities from experimental microcosm in Duke University, North Carolina, United States - YC | ecosystem: Engineered > Artificial ecosystem > Soil microcosm > Unclassified ...
CGGAAGATACCGTCATTGCCATTTCCAAGGGTGGAAGCTCCGCAGAACTGAACGAGTTCTGCAAACGCGCCCGCACGCTCTCGCGTTGCCTCATCGTCGTCACCGCCACGGCGGACTCCGAATTGGCGTCCCTCGCCGACTATCTGCTGCCCCTCAAACTGCCTGCGGATGCCGACCTTGGCGCCATCATCGCTACAGGAAGTTCGCTCGCCGCGGCGGCGCTGCTCGACGCCATCACCGACGTGACCCGCGTCATGCGAGGCTACGGATGGGATCAGGTACTCTATACCCATCCCGCAGGCGCGGTCGGCCGTGATGGCGTGTGTCTGGCCCCCGCTGCGGATGATGAGTAGCCGGTCGTGGGGCGCAATCTTGTCGCAGGCATCGATACGTCCACGCAGTCCTGCACAATCGTCATTCGCTCTCTCATGGACGGACATCTGGTCGCGGAGGCGCGCGCCCCCCATCCACCGACAACTCCGCCCAGGAGTGAGCAGGACCCCCGTGATTGGTGGCGTGCGCTGACGGCGGCCTTCGGCCAACTGTCTTCCCATCTCCCCGCGGTTGCGGCAGTCTCCGTCGGTGGGCAGGGTCACGGTCTCGTCATGCTCGATTCCGATGACGAACCAGTCCGCCCGGCGAAATTGTGGAACGACACGGAATCGGCTCCCGATGCCGCCGCTCTCGTGGAGCGGCTGCCTGCGCTGGATTGGGCGTCGCGCACCGGGTCCGTGCCAGGCCCGGCGCTCACCATTTCCAAATTGGCCTGGACCAGGCGATGCCATCCGCGAACACTCGATCGGGTGGCACGACTCATGCTGCCGGCGGATTACTTGATCTATCGCATGGGACATCACGCCGTAACGGAACGAGGCGGTTCCTCGGGCACCGGCTATTTCGATCCGATCCGCAATTGCTGGGATCATGAGTTGGCGGAGCTTGCCGCCCCTGGTCTCGACTGGGAAAAGATTCTGCCGGAGGTCCTGGCCTCGAATGGGCAAGCCGGCCAGATCGGCCCCTCGGCAGGCTTGGACGGGCTCACGGGTGCCGTTCTCGGAGCTGGCAGCGGCGACAATATGACTGCCGCCCTCGGTCTCGGCATCAACTCAGGAGATACGGTCATCTCACTGGGCACGAGCGGTACCGTCTACACGGTGACCGAAAGGGCCGTTCATGATCCGTCCGGCGCCATCAACGGCTATGCCGATGCAACCGGCCGCTTCATGCCCATGATCACGACTCTCAACGCGGCGAAGGTGACGGATTTCTTTCGGCGCCTTCTGGGCGTGGACACGGATCAGTTCGATGCAATGGTTCTTGCGGCGGCGGCGGGCAGCGGGGTTGTCGTCGTGCCTTATCTGGATGGGGAGCGTACGCCGAACCTGCCCTTGGCGACGGGACAACTGCTCGGTCTACGCAGCAATACGAGCCCGGAGCAGATCGCGCGGGCGGCGATCGAAGGCGTCCTTTGCAGTCTATTGGATGGCCGAGACCTGTTGCGCGCGGCGGGCGCCCGGATGGACGGGCGCTTGATCCTAACAGGGGGCGCCGCGCGCTCCCGCGCCTACCAGCAAATTCTGGCCGATTTGACAGGGGAGCCTGTCTATCTCAGCCCGGCGACGGAAGCAGCGGCGGCAGGCGCTGCGGTGCAGGCGGCTGCGGCCCTGACGGGCGAACCAGCGGCCGAGCTCGCCCGTGCCTGGGCACCACCGCTGATACTTGGGGCGGTGCCCCGCGACATGGCGGGCGCCAAGGCGATCCGCGCCGCGTATCGCGAAGCGGCGGCACCGGCACTGGGGATGGCCAAATGGCTGGCGCATTGAAAACGGGGAGGACGCAATGAGCAGTGCGACGAAAGCCACCGCGGTTCCTCATCGCTGGCAACTGCCCGACGAGACGGGCATCCTCGCCATGCTCATCATCGTCTTCGCGCTCTTCTGCGCCATGTCGCCCAATATGCGTACATTGTCGAATGGGCTGGTCCTGCTGCTCAACGGGGCGGTCATTGGCCTTTTGGCGCTCGGTCAGACCTTTGTGCTTCTCGTTGGGGGGATCGATCTTTCGACAGGCGCCAACATCGCCTTCATGGGCGTCCTGGTTTCCCTGCTCATGTCCCACGGCTTGGCCTGGCCCCTGGCCATCTTCGTGACGCTGCTCTGCGGCACGCTGATGGGCATGCTCAACGGTCTCATCGTCCAAGTCTTTCGCGTGCCGTCCTTTATCGTGACGTTCTCGACCATGGGGGTGGCATCCTCGATGGCTCTCATCATCACCGGTGCCAATTCAATCTCGGTGACGCAAAGCGGCTTTGCCTTCGTCGGGCAAGGCCGGTTTCTCGGGGTTCCCGTGCCAGTGCTGATTCTTGCGGTCATGGCAATTCTGGCAGGATTGCTGCTCTCCAAGACCATCCTCGGCACACATATCTATGCCGTTGGAGGAAACCGGGAGGCGGCGCATCTTGCCGGTGTCAATCTGACGACGACGACGATCGTCGTCTATGCCATCAGCGGACTCTGCGCGAGCCTTGGCGGCATCGTGGATACGGCGCGTCTTATGGTCGGATTTCCGACGACCGGACTGGGCGACGAACTCTTCTTCTCCATCGCCGCAGCCGTGATCGGCGGTGTCAGCCTCTTCGGTGGTGTGGGGCGGGTGCAGGGCGCAATGATCGGCGCAGTGCTCATTGCCGTGGTCAGCGATGGGATGAACGTTCTCAATGTCAGCAGCTACTGGCAATCTCTGGTGATCGGCGTGATCGTTCTCATTGCCGTCATTTTCGATACGTACCGGCGCCGCAATGCCGGAACGCCCATGCTCGAGAGTCTCCGATCCCTCCTTCGAAACCACGGCTTTCGCCGAAGCGATTGATCCGAGGCGGCAAATGCCGTCAACAGCAGCTCAGCAAGAACAAAAACAAGGGAATGCGTTCGATGGTGCAACATAGTGCGATTTCATCCACCCGGCGGATCCGGCCCTGGGCGGGCCTTGCCGTGGCTCTGCCCGCGATGACCCTCGCTCTCGGAATCGGCGTGGCCGAGGCGCAGACGGGTGGCGCCAAACTCATGCCGGCAAGCTGCAAGGATCAGACACCGCTCATCGGCGTCGCCCTGCCGAACACGTCAAATCCGTACTATATCGCCATGCGGCAGAGCTTCCTGGACCATGGCAAGGAGGCGGGTTTCAAGATCGCGGTGTCGATCGCCGACAACAGCGATTCTCGGCAACTTTCGCAGATCGATGCGTTCATTCAGCAGAAAGTTTGCGCGGTCGCGCTCAATGCCGTCGATTCCGGCCCAGGTGCCGCCATGGCAACGGCGCTGTCTAAGGCCGGCATTCCGGTCTTCACCGTCAATGTCTCGGTGGATGAGCATGACCTGAAGGCGCAAGGCGGTGCCATCGTCCAGTATGTCGGTCCGGATCAGGTCGAAGGCGGACGGGTGATGGGTGAGGCGACGCTGGCGGCTTTGGGAGCGAATGCCAAGATCGTCGCCGGTATCGTTGGTGATCCGCAGCAGCTTCCAACCAATGAGCGAGACGGAGGCTTCAAGCAGGCGCTGTCCGCAAATCCGAATGCCCAGGTGACGCGCGTCGTCAATGGACTCGTTCAACCGGATGTGAGCCTCAAGGTCGCGATGGAGATGCTCCAGGGCAATCCGGAGATGAATGTGATCTTCGCAGACACGGGGCCTGGCGCCGTGGGGGCGATCCAGGCCATCAAGGCGCTCGGCCAGGCGAACAAGGTGAGCCTGTTCGCGTTTTGCGCCGCCGACACAAAACTCGAAGGTCCGTACAAGGGCTGCGCGGCGCAGCAGCCGGCAATCTATGCGAAGATCGTCGTGCAAAGCATCCGTGACTATGTCGATGGCAAGGATGTGAAGCCTTCCGTCCTTCTGCCCGTCGCCGTCTTCAAATATGGCCAGACGCCTCCTCCGGGCGAGCTTGGGTGATCGGCCGGTCGGGAGACGAGAGATGCCTGCGGAGCGTCTGATTGCGCAAGGGATCGTGAAGCGCTACGGCACGGCGACGGTGCTTCACGGTGTGACCTTCACGCTGCGCAGCGGCGAAGTGCATGGTCTGGTCGGCCACAACGGCGCGGGTAAATCGACCCTGCTCAAAATACTTGCCGGGGTAACCGCGCCCGACGGCGGAACCATACTGCTGGACGGGCGGCCGGTGACCTTCTCCGGCCCGGCCGCCGCAACCGCCGCGGGCGTCGCCTCGGTCTTCCAGGAACTGTCGCTGATTGAAAATCTGACTGTCACGCAGAACCTTTTTCTGGCACGCGAGGTGGCGAGGGCGGGCGTTCTCGACAAAAAAGCGATGCAGGCTGCTGCTTCCCGGCAACTCGCCGAATATGGTCTAAATCTCACCGGGCAGGAGAAGCTGGCCGATCTCCCTGTTGCGCAGCGACAGATGGTCGAGATCATCGGAACCCTGGCCCGCAACGCCCAGGTCATCCTGCTTGACGAGCCGACGACCGCGCTGGAGCGTGGCCAAATCGATCAATTGATCACCACACTGCGCCGGATTGCGCGGGAGCGGGATGTCGCCATCGTCATCGTGGACCACAAGCTCGATGAGATCTTCGCTGCCTGTGATCACGTGACGGCGCTGATGGACGGGCGCGTTGTCCTGGACGGTCCGATCACCGGTTTGTCGCGCGCGGAGGTTGTCGAATCAATTGTTGGCGAGCAGGAGGCGGTGCGCCTTCAGGCGCAAAAAGCATCGGCTTCTCCCCTCGTATCTCCGGGGGAAGACAAGGCCGTCTGCCTTGCAGTGCGTGGGATCGGGGCAAGGCGCGGTCTGAAGGATGTCAGCTTTGACCTAGCGCCGGGAGAGGTTCTTGGACTCTACGGCCTCGCCGGCTCAGGGCGAAGCCGGCTGCTGCGCACTTTGTACGGCCTCGAGCCCGTAGACCATGGCCACATGCGTCTGCGCCAGGCGGCGTTCAGGCCTCGCTCGCCGTGCGACGCCATGCGTGCTGGAATCAGCTATGTTTCCGAGGAGCGCAAGGCAAACGGATTCATTCCTGATTTCGATGCCGTGCGCAATTGCACGCTTCCGGTTCTGAGACGTCATGCCTGGGCAGGCGTGATCCGCCAGCAGGATGCAGCCCGGGACGCCATAGGAATCCTGCAATCTCTGAAGGTGCGCGGAGATATCCACGCACCGCTTTCCCGCCTTTCCGGCGGAAATCAGCAGAAGGCGCTGCTTGCCAAAGCCGTGCTTCAGCACCCGACCATTCTTCTCCTGGATGAGCCGACGAAGGGCATCGATGTCGCGACGAAGGCCCAGATCCACACCTTCATCAGAGACCTGGCCGTCCAATCGGGAGTCGCGGTTCTCGTTGTCTCGACCGAAGAGGACGAACTGCTGGCGGTATGTGACGAGGTCATCATCATGCACAACGGCGTCTGCGCCGGGGAGCGTCACCCCGTATCTAATTTGGACAATGCAACGTTGCGCCGCCTGGCCTTGACGCACCCACCTTCGTCCGCCGCATCACCGCTGCTTCTGCAGGAGTCCCTTTCATGAAGAAGCCACTGGTCATGATCACGGGGGCGGGCACCGGAATTGGCGCCGCAACGGCAAAGCTTTTTGCCGAAGCCGGACATCCCCTGCTGCTGCTCGGCCGCCGTCGCGCGAAACTGGAGGAGCTGAACCTGCCGCGTGCCCTGTGTTTGGGTGTCGACGTTCGCGAACGTGCAGAGATCGCCGCGGCAGTTACCGAAGCCGAACGGGAGCATGGTCCCATTGACTGTCTCATTAACAACGCGGGCATCGCACCGCTCGCGCGCATAGAGGATCAGGACCCGGCGGAATGGCGAGCCTTGCTTGATATCAACTGTCTGGGTGTCATGAACTGCATGCACATCGTCATGCCGGGTATGAAGCAACGACGGCACGGCACGATTCTCAATGTCAGTTCCATCGCTGGTCGCAAATCCTACCCTTATCATGACGCCTACGGGGCATCCAAAGCCTATGTTCATGCGTTGACCGAAGCGGCCCGGCGAAGCATGGCCAGCTTCGATGTGCGGGTCATAGTCGTGTCGCCAGGACTGACACAAAGCGAGATCGAGACGACGATGCTCAACAGGGAAGCGCATGAGGTCTGGGCCGCGCGGGGCGCCGATATCGGAGGAGGTATCAAGCCGGAAAACGTCGCCCGCACCATGCTCTTCGCCTATCAGATGCCCCAGGATGTCATCCTGCAGGAGATCGTGATCACGCCCACACGGCAGGAGTTTTAGAACGGGCGACAATCTGGAGCACACTGCGCCGACCAGACAGCAAGACGAAACAAGAGGAAGAAAACAATGAAGAAGAATTTCCTATTGTCCGGCCTTTTCCATGGTTGCCTCGCCGCGGCGGTGATGGGTTTCGCTCTCGGTGGTCAGGCGGCACGCGCCCAAGCTCCGACCATCGGCTTCGTTCCCAGCCTGGCCTCCGATCCATTCTTCATCTCCATGCACTACGGGGCAGAGCAGGAAGCCAAGAAGCTTGGCGTTCATCTGATATGGCAAGGTGCCATGGGCGTATATTCCCCGACGGCGCAACTGCCTTTTGTCAATGCCGTTCTCAATCAGCATCCGGCAGGATTCGTCCTGGTGCCGACGGATGGCAACGCGCTTATGCCCTCTGTCAACCGGGCCGTCAGCCTGCATATCCCCGTGGTCACGGCGGACACGAGCGTTGCGGATACCTCCAAGATCACCGGTGCGGTAACAGGAGACAACATCGGTGGTGGAGCTTTAGCGGCGGATCTTCTGAGCGAAGCCTTGGGTGGAAAGGGCGAGGTCTATCTCATGAACGGCCTGCCCGGCACGAGCACGGATCAGCTTCGCAAGCAGGGATTCGAGTCCAAGCTCAAGAGCTATCCGGGCCTCAAATACCTTGGTTTCCAGTTCAGCAGCGATCAGCCAAGCCATGCTGCGCAAGTCGTGCGCGAACTTCTGCTCCGCTATCCGCATCTGGCAGGGATCTTCTGCATCGACGACGAAACCGCGATCGGCGTTATCCAGGGGCTGCGGAACGCGGGCAAACTCGGGCAGGTCAAAGTTGTCGCGTATGACGCCGAGCCCGACGAGGTCAACGCGCTGAAGGCGGGGGAACTCATCGGGCTGATCGCGCAGCAACCGGCGATGGAGGGAGAAATGGCCGTCAAAATGGCCTATGACGCGACGAAGGGAACCCAGCCCGAGAAGAAGTTCAACGTTCTTCCGGACATTCTCATCAAGCGCGAAACCATGGCTCAGCAATCGCAATATTTCTATCGCGGCCAGTAACGGTCGTTGTGAAGCGGATCATGTCATCATCTTCGGCAGTAGCCGGGCAGGGAGGCGCCGCGTGGCTTGCGCGCCGCCCCCTGGTCAAGCAGCAGCTTATGTTGCTGCTTGGCTTGGTGATCATCGTCGGGGCATTCGAGATACTCAATGTCGGCTTTCTCAGTGCAGACAATGTCAGCAGCATTCTGCAGGATTCGACAGAGACCATCCTGCTCGCGTTCGGTGAGACGCTCGTCATCATCACCGGCGGGATCGACATTTCCGTCGGAGCCACCCTGGGACTGTCGGGCATCCTCGGATCGCTCGTGCTCGTCAATGTCAATCAGGGTGGCGCGGGGCTCGGGGCTTTTCCGAGCCTGCTCCTGGGTGTGCTTGCCGCCCTCGCGGTCGGCTTTGTCATCGGTCTCGCCAATGGCTTGATGGTCACGAAGGCCAAGGTCACACCCTTTATCGCGACGCTTGCCATGCTCGGCGTCGCGACTGGTTTGACGTTCGTGTTGACCAACGGTGTAGACGTCTCCGGCATGTCGCCATCGATTGCGACCTGGGGCAATCATGTCTTCCTCGGCATTCTGACCTTGCCCATCCTGGTGACTGCCATTTTAGGCATCCTCGTCGGGCTCTTTCTCCATTGCGCCAGATTTGGGCGGTGGACTTTCGCGATCGGCTCAAACGCCCGGGCGGCGCGGGGTGCCGGCATCCCCGTGCAAAGACATCTCCTGAAGATCTATGTTCTTGCGGGTTTGCTGTCTGCGGTGTCTGGCGTGCTCGTCTTCATGCGCCTTGGAACGGGCTCTCCGCTCGAAGGCGCCAATGACGAACTGAACGCGATTGCGGCCGTCGTCATCGGTGGCGCCAGCCTCTTCGGGGGCACCGGCACGATCCTCGGCAGCCTGCTCGGCGCGCTGATCATCGGCGTCATTGTCAACGGCCTCATCGTGGCCGGCATTCAACCCTACTGGCAGACGGTGATCATCGGCGTGATCATCGCAGTCGCGGTGATGATGCAGGAACGAGGCAGGGCTCGGGATTGACAGAGATGGCGAATGCACCAGCATCGGGGGCCGGAGACGTGCAGGATACGCCGCTCCTCGTGCTTCGGAACGTCACGCGGACCTTCGGTTCGGTGACGGCCCTCGCGGACGTGTCCCTCGACGTCCGGGCCGGTGAGATCCTCGGCCTCGTCGGTGATAACGGTGCCGGAAAGTCGACGATCATCAAGATCATCTCGGGAATGTTTCCGCAGACATCCGGGGATGTCCTCTTCGAGGGTCAGCCCCGCCGTTGGATCTCGCCGCAGCAAGCGCTCGCGGCCGGAATCGAGACCGTGTACCAGGACGTTGGGTTGGCGGCGACCTTGTCCATCACGGCCAATATCTTTCTCGGGCGCGAGATTGTAAGGCCAGGATTGCTCGGCAGGATGGGCTTTTTGGACAACCGCGCGATGACGCAGGTTGCCCAGGCCGACACTGCCAAAACCGGGATCCGATTGCCTCATCTCGAGACGAGCGTGGGCAATCTGTCGGGTGGGCAACGTCAAGCGATCACCATCGCACGGTCGATGTCCTGGGCGCGCAAGCTTCTTATTCTCGACGAGCCCACCAATCATCTTGGTGTGCACGAGGTCGAGGAATTGCTCCGCCTCGTGCGTCATGTTCGGGACCAAGGGGTGGCGGTCGTCCTGATATCGCACACCTTGGCCCATGTTATGGCGATCACGGATCGGATTCTTGTCCTTCGCCTGGGTCAGGTCGTGGCGGAGCATGTCACACGGGAGACGACGACTGCGGCCGTCGTCAATGATATCGTTGGTGCGTCCGAGGCCGAGATTGCGCGCAGTTTGAATGAGTAGCCGGACGTCCTTTCTGAACAAAGGAACAAGCAGATGATTCGTCCTGATGGTGTCTTCATGGATGGCCGCAGTGGCGCGGTGCCGAAGGCCAATGAGCATTACAGCAAGCCGGTGGCTGAACTGCGCGGTCTTTATCACGACGGTGCCGCCTTCGATGACTTTTTGAGAGAGAGCCCGCACGCGATCGGCTACGAGGTGGCCGGTTACCGACAACCCGGCAGCGACATCTTCTTCGGCACCACGACGATGTATCCGGGGAAGATCGGGGACGAGTATTTCATGACCCGGGGTCACTATCACGTTCGCGATGATTGTGGGGAGGCCTACTACACGCAGAGCGGCACGGGGCTTCTCCTCTTGCAGACGCGGGAGGGCGAAACGAGTGAGGTGGAGATGGGGCCGGGCGTTTGTGCCTTTATCCCGCCGGGCTGGGCCCATCGCTCGGTCAATACCGGCTCCAACCCTCTCGTTTTCGCCTGGTTCTGTCAGACGACCGCCGGTCATGATTATGGCGACATTGTCACCCGGGGAATGCGGCGCTTGGCTGTGGAGAGGGACGGCCATCCAACAATCGTGTCGAACCCTGCCTTCTGAGCGCTAACAGAACTCATGTCGGCGTCCGCATCCTCGTCCTAAACGGAGGTCGCGAAGGCGGGCTCGGCAGACCTGCCCGGCTTTCGTCCCGCTAATCGAATAGCCTTGACTAATGAATTCGCGTCGTCACGCCGGCGAGCCTCGACGACCCAAGCCGCAATGAGCCACAATTGGTGTCTTGCACCGCAGCCGGAGAGGCTAGGGATCACCTCGATCCGGCTCAAGGCCGGGGCGGTGCGGCCTTGGTGATGAGTGCAGGGCTGAACCCTCTTTCTCGCCACGAACCTGCCGCACCCGTCCTAGGACGCGTGCGAGAGGCGGGCGGTCCGCGTCCTAGCAAGCGTACTGCCGCAGGAATCCCGGATGATGAGGGTTGGCTTGAGTCGAATTGTCCGCGGTTTTGGCATGTGGTTGTCCATGGTCTTGACCAGAAGCTGCACGGCAATGCGCGCGATCCGCTCGAAGGGCTGGGCAATGACGGTGAGGCGCGGATGAAAGCAATCCGCCCATTCGAAATCGTCGAACCCCACGACCGCCATTTCTTCCGGCACCTTCACGTTATGATGATAGAGCGCCTGCATGATGCCGATCATCGACTGGTTGTTGCCGGCGATGATGGCTGTCGGGCGTTTCCGCAGCCGCAGCATCTTGGAAAGACCATCCCGTGCTTCGGCGACCGACTCGCTGCTCGTCAGGAGAAATGAGGGATCGAAGGGATGTTTGTGCAGAGCAAGGGCACGCTTATAAGCCGTCACGCGCTCGATGGTGGTGGCGATGCCGGCCTGGCCACCGATCATTCCGATGTGGTGGTGGCCAAGACCGGCCAAGTGATCAACAAGCTGATGAATGGCCAGGGTATTTTCCACACCAATCTGCGTGAATTCCGGTGCCACGCAACGGTCGACAAGCACGGTCGGCACCTTGTTCTGCATCAGATAGTGCAGAGCATGCTCCCGTGAGCCACCCGATGGCGCGAGAATGATGCCGTCTACGCGCCTTTGGTGCAGCGAGCGTACCACGTCGAGTTCGCGTGCGGCGACCTCCCGTGTATCGGCGAGGAAGACCATCTTTCCAAGTGCGGTGAGTTCGCCTTCGACGGCGTGGATGAGGTTCATGAAATAGGGGTTGGACGCCGCCGAGAGCGCAATGCCGACCGTCCCGGTACTGACCCCCGAGCGTGCCAGCGAGCGCGCGAGCGTATTGGGCGTATAGCCGGTCTCGGAGATGGCCCTGAGTACCGCCTCTCGCGTCTCGTCCGAGACGAAGCGGGTGCCGTTGATCACGTGCGACACGGTTGACGCTGCGACGCCGGCTACCCGGGCAACATCCGCCAGTGTCGTCACGCAGCACCTCCCTGACTGTCAGACTGCACCGCTATCTTCATCCAAAATCGGACTCAGGAAAAGCACTTGCGCAAGCGCTTCGATGACCATAGCCTTCACCCCAAGGATGTGGCCCGTCAGAAGGCCGCCGGTCGAATTGGCATGGGGAAGCGAAACTTGGTCCTGCCGCTCCTGGCACTATCGGGTGTGGAGAAACGGTTCGGCGGCGTTCGCGCATTGCGCGGTGTCGATTTCACCCTGACCTCCGGGGAAATCCATGTACTTCTAGGTGAAAATGGAGCCGGCAAAAGCACGCTGATGGCAATCATCAGTGGAGCCGCGCTGCCTGATCGGGGCACGATGACGCTTGCCGGCACCCCGGTCCGGTTTCAGACCCCACGCGAGGCGCACGCGGCCGGGATCGTGATGATTCCGCAGGAGCTTGATCTCGTCCCGGGGCTCGACATCGCGGCGAACCTCTACCTTGGGCACGAAAAGGTGACGCCGTTTGGCACCATGGCGCATGAGGAGATGCTCCGCGGTGCACAGACGCTGCTTCGCCAGGCCGGCGTCACGCTCGATCCCAGGCTGCATGTCTCGTCCCTGCGCATGGGGGAGCGGCAGCTTGTCGCCATCGCCAAGGCACTCGCTTCAGATGCGCGTATCCTGATCCTCGATGAGCCGACGGCGGCCCTCTCGGCGACAGAGGCGGAGCATCTGTTCGAGACCGTTCGTGAGCTCAAGCGGCGGGGCGTGGGCGTGATCTACATCTCGCATCGGCTGGAGGAGGTTCCGCGCATCGCGGATCGCGTCACGGTCATGCGGGATGGTCTTGTGGTGGGCGATGCTCCGCCCGATGCGCCACAGGCCGACCTCGTGCGGATGCTGGTCGGCAAAAGCTTCCAGGACCTCTTTCCGCCACGAGCATCGAGCATTGGGCAACCTTTGCTCACGCTCGATCATGCCCGCTTTACCCCGGCGGTGGAGCGCGCCGGTTGGCAGGCGCCGCGGGACGTGTCGCTCACCGTGCACGAGGGCGAAATCGTTGGTCTCGCGGGGCTGATGGGCGCAGGCAGAACGGAGCTTCTCTCGTCCCTCTATGGCTTCGAGGTGCGCGGCCGCTGGCATGGCGGGGTCGCGATCGACGGCAAGCCGGCGGCACTTGGTTCGATCAGGGCAGCACGGCGCGCCGGCATCGGCTACGTCACCGATGACCGCCGCAGCACCGGCCTTGTCCTCGGGCACACGGTCGCACGCAACATCGTCATGTCAACGCTCGCACGGATGACGCCCTGGGGCCTGGTCTCGGCTGGACGCGAGCAGACGGAGGTTGTTGGTGCACTGGAGCGTTTTGACGTGCGGCCAAGGCTGCCGGCCGCCCGAGTCATCAATCTCTCCGGCGGCAACCAGCAGAAAGTCGTCTTTGCCAAAGAGTTGCTGGACAACCCGCGCCTTCTGCTGCTGGACGAACCGACACGTGGCGTCGATGTCGGTGCGAAGGGCGAAATCTACCGCCAGCTCCGCGCTCTCGCCTTAAATGGGCTCGGCGTTCTCGTCGCTTCATCGGAACTACCGGAGCTGATTGGCCTTTGCGATCGCATCGTCGTCATGCATGGCGGCGTGACGGTCGCTGCCTTTTCCGCCGGCGTTAGCGAAGCAACGCTGCGGCGCTACAGCCTTGGCGAGGCGCTGGTGGCATGACGGAATCGATAACGGCGCCCGCGCCGGCCGGCCGGCCCCGAAAGTCCCCACTCGTTTACCTCGTGCGTTTCCAGAGTCTGCTCGGGCTCATCCTCGTGCTGATGGGCGGCATTATCTTCTCGCCACGCCGGCATGGCCACATCCTGTTCCTCAATCCCGAGAATATCGCCAATATCGTGCGGTCTATTTCCGAGACCGGCATTCTGGCGCTAGGCATGACCTTCGTCATCATCGCCGGCGGCATCGACCTTTCGGTCGGCGCTGTATTGGGCCTATCCAGCGTGTTGACGGCGGCCCTGCTCGTCAATCAGGGCTGGGGTCTTGGCACGACACTGCCGCTGGTCATCGTCGTCGGCACGATCTTTGGACTGGTTCAGGGGCTCATCTCGGCACGACTGCGCATCCAGGCCTTCATCGTCACCCTGGCCGGGCTGCAGGCGGCACGCGGGCTGGCGCTGATTGCGTCGAACAACACCTTTATCAACATCAATTATGGCCAGGGACCGGGCAATGCGCCGCCAGCCTTTGCGGTACTCGGCGAACGGCTGTTCGGCGATACCTTCCCGGTTGCAACCCTCGTCTTCCTCGTGCTGGCCGGCCTCGCGACCTTCCTCCTCGATCAAACGCGCTATGGCCGCTATGTTTTCGCGGTAGGCGGTAATGAGCGCGCGGCCAGGCTTTCGGGCATTCCGGTGCGGTGGGTCAAGATTTCCGTCTATGGCCTCAGCGGGTTTTGCGCCGGCATCGCGGGCATTGTCCATGCCGGCCAATTCAGCTTCGGAAGCCCGAACGACGGCTCGGGATATGAGCTGAACGCGATCGCCGCCGTGGTGATCGGTGGCACGGATTTGTTCGGCGGGGCGGGCAGCATGATCGGCACGATCGCCGGCGCCGTCATGCTCGGCGCACTGGCGAATATTCTACAGCTCAACGATGTCAGCGCCGCGATGCAGCTATTGGCGACGGGCGCAATCATCGTCTTGGCGGCGGGCCTGCAATCACTCGTCGCCCGAGGAGACGGAAGCACCCGATAAGACCGCAACAAGGGAGAGAGCCGAATGAAACGCATCAAAGCTGCGCTCAAGGGCGGAGGACTGCTCGCGCTCGTGACGCTGTCATTAACCCCGAACGCTTGGGCCGCATCGCCGCTGGTCAAAACCTGTGGGCCGAACAATCAATACGTCATCGGCTTCAGCCAAGCGAATTTCAAGGAGCCGTATCGGGCTCAGGTCGATCACGTTATGCAAACGCTGGTGAAGAACTATCCGCAGTTCAAGCTGGTGATCGCGGATGGCCAGGCGAATGACAATACCCAGGTCTCGCAGGTCGAGAACTTCCTCACGCAGCAGGTCGATATCCTGTTCATCTCGCCCTACGAAGCTGCGCCGCTCACGCCGATCGTCAGCCGCGTCTACAAATCCGGCATTCCGGTGATCGAGCTGGACCGGAAGACCGAGGGTAGCGACTACACAAGCTTTGTGAGCGGCGACAACCGCGCCATTGCTAAGGAGGCGGGCGAGTATGCCGCGACGCTGCTGCCCGACGGCGGCGATGTCGCCATCTTGGAAGGCCTGCCGAGTTCCTCACCTGCCATTGAACGTTTGGAGGGCTTCAAGGAGGGGGTCGCCGTCAATCCGAAGATCAAAATCGTTGCCGTGCAGCCGGTGGATTGGATGGAGGACAAGGCGGTCACGGTGTTCTCGGCGATGCTGCAGGCGCATCCTGATATCAAGCTGGTCTATACGAGCAACGATCTAGCGGCAGCCGGTGCCTATATCGCCGTGAAGCAGGCTGGGAAACTCGGCCAGGTCAAGATCATTGGCACGGATGGTTTGCCGGGCCCCTCGGGCGGTATCCGCGCCGTCGCAGATGGGGAGTGGGCCGCGACTTTCGTCTATCCCACGGGAGCGGCCGAGGCGCTCGACCTCGCCAAGAAGATCCTGATCGACTGCGCGACCTCTGTCCCGCGGATGGTGACGGTGCCCACCATGCGGATCGATCCGACCAATGCGAAGGCGATATACGACAAGGGCTGACAACGAGCAGATAGATCGTTGAGGTGTCCCGCACCTCAGCGATCGACTCTGTCGGACCTCGCGCCAGCCATTGATTGGCGAGCGGCGGCCGATTAGGCGAGGCTTGACGTTGTATCCTGGAGGCCGCTTACAGCGCTCAGCGGCGTGAGGACAAGGCCGCGTCTCGTGTCGGCAAGACCCTCTATCAGTCAGCGGCCGTGGAAGTTGATATTAGCATCACGCTGGGTTGACGCGGGCATTGACCATGAGCGCTACGAGAATGATTACACCACTCACGGCATCCTGAATATGCGGCGAAATCAGAAGAATATTCAGGAGATTGCTGAGCGATGCGAGGAGCAGAACGCCAAAGACAGCGTTCTTGATGGAGCCTATTCCCCCGGCGAGGCTGACACCGCCGACCACCACGGATGCGATTGTCGTCAACAGAAAACTGCCCCCTGAATCCGGCGCCACAGATCCGGTGCGCGCGAGGAACAGGAAGCCGCCAATCCCGGCCATGAGCCCGCAGAGGGTGTACATAAGAATCGTGACAGACCCGACCGGAATGCCCGACAGGCGTGCCGCCCGATTATTGCCACCTGACGCATAGACCATCAGGCCGATTTTGCTGCGGGACAGAAGGAAGGCCAAAATCAAGGCGAGAGCCACGAAAGTCCAGACCGGATAGGGGATGTGCAATAGCTTGGCCTGCCCAAACTGCGCAAAAAACGGATCCGGATAGTAGATGGGCGCACCGCCGGTGAGCAGCAGAGCGACCCCCGCGAGCATAAGAGACATCGCGAGTGTCGCGATAAAGGCGGGAATTCGAAATCTGACGATTATGATGCCGTTGATCAGGCCAATGAGAAACGAGCCACCGATCCCCACGAGAATAGAGAGCCAAAATCCTAAATAGGGCAGAGCATTGGACATGCTCATCTGCTGCTGCTGCTCCGACCCGGCGCCACCGATAACGATTGCCGTTACGACTGTCGTAGCCACGATCGACAGATCGATGCCGCCCGTCAGCATGACCAGCGTCTCGCCCAAAGCGAGGACCCCGACGACGGAGGTTTGAAACAGAATGTTGATCAGATTGGATGGATGGATGAACCGGCCAGAGGAAACAGCAATTGCGAAGATGACGAAACAGAAGAACACAAACACGATGCTGTTCTGTCGCAAATATCGACCCAGGGAATTCGAGCTGTCGGTCCTGAATAGTGCCATCGACATTACAGGCGCCCCTGAATCTGCCGGTGTTCGGCGCGTGTCTTCCGTAGGACACTCAACCCTACCGCGAGGATGATGACAAGCGCGCGGACAATACCTTGATAAAAGGGATCGACGCCGACCAGGTTCATGATGTTGGCTATCAATTGATAGATCAGCACGCCTGCCATTGCCTTCAGCAGGTTGCCCTCTCCGCCAAAAAGCCTGGCACCGCCGATGACGATTGCAGCGATCGAATCAAGCTCCCATCCCACGCCCACACTCGGTACTCCACTTCCCGAGCGAATGACGAGGAGCAGGCCGGCGACCCCCGACAGCGTGCCGGCGGCTGTGTAAATACCGATTTTGATGCGATCGGCCGCGACGCCCGCGAGCCTGGCGGTGATCTCGTTGCCGCCCACGGCGTATGCATGCCGAGCCTGTCGGGTCCCACGGCACCACCAGGTGGCGGCTACCACGAGAACCAGCCAGATAATGGTGGGGACTGTCAGAAACCCGTCCCAGGACCTTATCTGGTCGAGTTCAGGCAATTTGACCAGGATGCTCTGCTGACTGACGGTGAAGGCCAAGCCCCGTGCGATACCCATCATCGCAAGTGTTGCGATCAAGGGTTGCACACGCCCTTTGGTGACCGTCATACCGTTGACAAGCCCGCAGACCAAACCGGCACCTAAACCCAAAAGCGCGGCGGCGGGCAGGCCGGCGCCAGAATAGCGCGCCAGCAGCACCGATGCCAAAGCCATGACAGCGGCGACGGACAAATCAAACCCACCAGAGATGACAACGAGAAACTGCGCAATCGCCAGAACGCCAAGCAGCGCTGCCTGGCTGAGCAGATTGCGGATATTACCTGCGGTCAGAAAATCCGGACTAGCCAGCGACGCCACGATCACAAAGGCCAGAAGGATCAGGAACACGTCGGCCCGCGACGCGAAGCGGCCAAGATCGGCCGCGAAATGACGCGGCTTGTGATCGCTGACAATCAGGATCTCTTGTTTCGAATGGGACCCGGGTAGCGACCACAAGGTCATGCGGCTACCCTCCCGGGGCCGGATCTCGGCACCGCATATCGCATGATCTCGGCCTGGTCCGTCGTAGCCGCATCGAGTTCCTTGATGAGCTTCCCCTCGCTGAGCACCAGGATACGATTGCTCAAAGCAAGCAATTCCGGCATTTCGGAGGAGACCATGATGATGGAAACCCCCTGATCAACGAGAGTTTCTATGAGGTTATAGACTTCAAACTTTGCATTGACATCAATTCCGCGCGTCGGCTCATCCAGAAGTAATATTTTGACGTTTGCCGCTAACCATTTGGCGATGACGATCTTTTGTTGATTCCCACCGCTCAAGGTCCGTACCACCTGTTTGAGAGACGGGGTTTTGATATGAAGGCTTTCAACAAGGCCAGCCGCGACCGCGGACAGCCGGCGCCGATGTATGAGAGAAGCCGTGGTCAAACGATTGAGGATTGGGAAGGCGATATTTTCCTCGACCGGCCGGCCGAGAACGAGTCCGCTTTCGCGCCGCTCCTCCGGCACCAATCCAAATCCATGGCGAATTGCGTCGAGGGGAGATGCGAAGTGAACGGCCTTACCCATAACCGTTATTTGCCCTTCGTCGGGCCTGGTGATGCCGAACAGACATTCGAGCAATTCGCTTCGGCCAGCACCCACCAGCCCCGCGATCCCGAGTACCTCGCCTTTCCGCAAGTCGAGATTGATGTCCTGAAACTGCCCGTGAACCCCGAGTTTGCGAACCGACAATACGTCGTCTCCAACGGGACCAGATACGCGGCGCTTGTGGGCGGCCAGGCTGCGCCCAACCATAGCCCGGATCAAATTATCCTCCGTCGCCGCTGCTGCCGGCATCGTCTCGATGCGCAGCCCGTCCCGCATCACCGTCACTCTGTCGGCGATAGCCGTGATCTCGTTCAGGCGGTGCGACACATAGATCATTCCGATGCCGCGCGCCCGAAACTCCCGCAAAAGACCGAAGAGATAGTCAATTTCACCGGTGGTGAGCGCAGCGGTCGGCTCATCCAGAACAAGCAATTTGATCTGTCGAGACAAGGCCTTGACGATTTGAACCAGCTGCCGTTGGGCTGGTCCCAGATCCCGCACCGGCGCATCCAGCGGAAAGCGCAGATTAAAGGTTGTCATAAGATCCGCAACGGTCTTGCGCATCTGATCGGTCTTCAGTGCAATGCCGCCCCAGGCGGGCTCGTGCCCCAGGAAAATATTCTCCGCGACCGTCATCGGCAGCACGAGGTCGGATTCCTGATAGATGACGCCGATCCCCAGCCGATGACCGAGAGCGGGGTCGATGGCCGCATAGGTCACGCCGTCGAAAGTGATTGTGCCGGCGTTCGGTCTCTCGGCGCCGGAGAGGACACGAATGAGTGTCGATTTGCCGGCGCCGTTCTCGCCGATGAGGCAGTGGATCTCGCCCCTGTGCAGGTCGAAATCCACGCCCTTGAGCGCACACACGCCGGGGTAGTCCTTCTTGATCCCGGCCATGGTCAGTAACACTGGTGCGGTGCGCGTCATGTCAGTCTCCCGGAGAGACAGGAGTGGTCATTGCTCGGGCGAGACCTTTCAGCAGCAGCCGACGCCCATCTTCTTCAGTTCCTGAATTCTCTGCTCAACACGAGCTTTATCAGCCGGCGTATGAGCGTCAAAAGATTCCTTGTTGACGTAGACGACAGGCTGCACGGATTTGCCAGCCTTCCAATTCTCAAAAATCAACACCGAAGCCGCGCCGAAGAACGGTGGCGTCTGCACCGTAAAGCTCATTTCGCCGTTCAAAATCGCCGTCAGGCCATCGACTGTGCCATCCTTGCCCCACACCATACCCTTGAGATCCGTGCGGCCTGCTGCATTGAGGGCGGCGATGCCACCAATGGCGGCGGCGTCATTGTCGAAAATCACGCCGTCCACTTTGCCGGGCGGAAACGCCTGCAGCAGATCCTCCATGCAAGACCGACCGCCCTCGCGGGAGTTTTTGCTGTCGCAGGACGCCGCTATTTTGATATCGGGCGTGGTCTTGAAAACTTCCTCAAGCCCCTTTTCCTCGTCGATGACCGGGGAGGCACCCGTATTGCCGGTGACATGCAGAAGGATGCCCTTCGGCGCGCCATTCTTCTTGGTTAGTTGAGCCACGACGTCCTCGGCAACGCGCTTGCCGGAATCGACGAAATCGGTCGTCACAAGCGAAATCCACCCATTTTTGCCAGGCTGGCCCGGCAACGCGCGATCAACAACGAGCAGAGGCACATGGGCCTTTTCCGCCAGGCCCGGCACCGGGGCGAGAGGCTCATATTCGATGGGCGCCACAATGAGCAAAACCGGTTTGCGGGTCAGTAGGTCCTGGACATCCGACAGCTGCTTCGACGGATCGGAATTTGCGTTGGTCCACACAAAATCGTAGCCGGCGTGCTTCCAAGCCCTCTCCATCTCCTTGGTGTCCATGACACGCCACTCATTTGTCATCTCGGCCTGCGAAAATGCCACGAGGCCTTTACTCGCCGCAAAAGAAGATCCGTGGCCCATCAATAAGACAATGGTGATAGCACTCATCATCGCGATTGCGCGTAGAGTCGCCAACATTTCGCTGTCTCTCCCATCATGCCGACTTATGTCGGTCGTGTTGTTTACTTCCTCGAGTCAGCCCTTCTTCGGGTTCTGCTTCAGCCTCAGCTGGGCATCGATCCGATGAAATGTATTCAGAAGATGCCGCCGCATCGCTTCCACAGCGGCCGTCGTGTCGCGGGCGCACAGCGCCTCGCAGATTTCCAAATGCTCGGGCAGTGCGGCTTCATACGGAATGGGCTCGGTCGAGTAACAGATCCAACGGCTCCAGCGGATGAGATCGTTCAGCCCCTCCATCGTCTTTCTAAGACGCGCATTCCCACAATGCTTGACAACTAAATTATGAACAAGATTGTCAATGGACGACAGACGCTCCCTACGTTTCTTCTTGGCCGTCAGAGTTGCAATCGCACGGTAACTCTCAAGCGCGGCCTGCGCTTCCATAGGGGGAATATGGTCGATAGAAAGCTGAACCGCGAGGCACTCGAGAGCCACGCGTAACTCAAAGATCTCCTTGACCGTTTGCGAATCCACCTTGACGACAAAGGCACCGCGTCGTGGTGAAACCTCGACAAACCCCTGAGCCTCAAGCTGTTTGACGGCATCGCGAAGCGGCGTTGGGCTCAACCGCCAAAGTGCCGCATAAGCGCTGAGATCCACCCGCTGCTCCGGCGCCAGCCGCCCGGACAGGATCTCTTCCTTTAGCGCCCGCTCCGCCTGGTCACTCAAGGACTCGGTGTTGAACAACCAGCCCCTCCCTTTCATTCCGGTCCACCGAATTGGCTCTCTACCGAATTGGCCCTATCTGAATTCGCCCGGCCGATCCCATCTGGATTTCAATTATTTAATCTGATACATCAGACATCCGTCAAGAACTTTTCGATCCGGGACCGTCAGAGCAGGCGGACCCATCTTGGAAAACTGAAGGACATGCTATGAGCGCGCTCGCGATACCTGGCTTCTCCGACAAAGTCTTTCTGGTAACCGGTGCTTCAACCGGCATCGGCGCGGCGGTGGCCCGAGCTTTCGCCGCCCAGGGAGCAATCGTTGCCGTGCACTACAATTCAAGCAAAGATGACGCAGCAAAAGTCTCCGACGACATTCGAAAGAATGGTGGCCAAGTCTTCCTTGTCCACGGAGATATGTCGCGCCAGAGGGATGTGGCTGACGTGGTGGAGCAGGTTGGGCAGCGGTTTGGCCGTATCGATGGCCTCATCAACAATGCCGGCAGCATGCTCGGACGCGTGCCCTCCGTCGCATCGGAGGAGGAGCATGATCGCGCCGTGCTGGATCTGAATGCGCATTCCGTCGTGTGGGCCAGCCGCGCCGCCCATCCATGGTTACGAAAGAATGGCGGTGTCATCGTCAACACCACGTCTATCGCCGCCCGCAATGGTGGTGGCGGGGGCGCCGTGCTTTATGCATCGGCGAAAGGTTTCGTCAGCACCTTCACGCGCGGCTTCGCGAAGGAAGTGATCGGGGACGGCATTAGGGTCAACGCCGTCTCGCCCGGCGTCATTCTCACGCCCTTTCACGAACGCTACAGCACGGAGCAGCAGATGAACGCGATGGTCGCCGGCATTCCGATGGGTCGGGCCGGCACCGCCGAGGAATGCGTCGGTGCCTACCTGTTCCTCGCATCGGATACGCTCAGCGGTTACATTACCGGCCAGATCATCGAGGTCAACGGCGGACAACTTATGCCGTAGGAGTTGTCGTATGGAAACCGTGACAGATGTCGATTATACTATGAGGTAACTCGGCAAAAACTACGTCGCCTCATCGCGATGTCCATCGGCGTCTTCGCCCAAAGTTCCGGCTATTTAAAGAGAACGGAGAAAAGAGGAAATGCTAAACCGGCAAAATCGTGCTCGGGCGGCCAAGCGCCAACCGAAGCGGGGACTGAATGGGGTAGCTAAGGGACTGATTGCGTCTCTCGGTGTGCTGTCCGTCGGCGCAATGTCCCTGCCTTCCGCGCATGCGGATGATTATGCATCGATGTTGCAGACAGCGCGCACGATGACACCCGCCAAATATGCCGGCCCGACGACCGCGGCAATTGCGCCGAAGCACCTCAAGGTGGGTGTGATCACCTGCCTCTCCGTATTGCACGGATGCGTCTCCCCGGCCCTCGGTGTCTTGCATGCGGGCGACAAACTTGGCTGGACCGTCAAAATTTATGATGGCGGCGGGACGCCCAACAAGCAGAATGCGGCGATCCTCGATGCGATCTCGTCCGGCGCCAATGTGATCGTGACGATCGCGATTGATCCGAACCTCATTCAGCTTGCTTTGGCTGAGGCAAAGAAGGCTGGGATTCCGGTGGTGGCCGGGTCTAACGGCATCGATACACCCAACCCTGTCGCCCTTACCGCGCCGAACGGACTTGGCTTTGCCTTCGATGTGGGTCCGGACTACGGCACTCTGGGCAGGCACATCGCGCAGTGGATGATCGCGGACTCGCATGGCACGGCGAATATCGCCCTCTTCTCCGACAAGGAATTTCCGTCCATTCGCGCGCAGCAGATCGGGGTCCTACAAGGACTCGCGGAATGCCCGAAATGTGTCGTGTCCAAGCCAATCTACTTCACGGCGACGCAGATCGCGACCGAGTTGGGGCAGATGACAGTCGGCTATCTGCGGAATCATCCAGACGTAAACTATGTGTTCGGCGCATTCGATCCGCCTGTCGCGGCTCAGGTGACGGCATTGATGCAGGCCGGAATGATGGGTCAGGTGAAGGTTATTGGCGGCCTTGGGAATCAGCAGAATCTCGCCTTCATACGATCCGGCCGGCTCCAAGTTGCGGACGCGGCCTATGATAACGAGTATATGGGTTGGGCCATTGTAGACCAGACAATCCGTCTGTTGAATAAGCAGCCGCTGTTCGAGCCACATAACGAAAATCTTCCGTTCGTCGTTCTGGACAAGACGAATCTTCCTCCGCCGGGCGCCGATTGGCAGGCGAACACGGGCTACCAGGCGAAATTCCTGGCACTCTGGAAATAGGCGGAGAGGATGGCGGTCAAGGCGACAGGCATCTCCAAAGAGTTCGCCGGCATCCAGGCATTGAACAGCGTCGACATCACTCTGAAGAATGGAGAGATACACGCTTTACTTGGCGCGAACGGAAGCGGCAAATCGACGTTGGCAAAGATTCTGACGGGGGTCTACCAGCCCGAGGCCGGTGAGCTCCATATCGGAGGACGCCCGGTCGCCAGCATCGCCTCTCCTCATCAGGCCGCCCGGTTGGGCATTGCTGTGGTTCATCAGGAGGCACCACTGATCGATACCATGACGGTTGCCGAAGGTGTCGCGCTGTTCAGGGGCTATCCAACGCGCCGTGGCAAGGTCTCGTGGACCAGGCTCTACGACGAAACCGCATCGATGCTTCACTCTTTCGATGTTGCTGTCGATCCGCGTCAACTGGCCGGCACGCTCAGCCCCGCTGAGCGCGCTCTGGTCGCGATGGTGATTGCGCTTGACCAGGTGAAGATGGGGCTTGAGCTTCTTATCCTGGATGAAGTCACGGCCTCGCTGCCTGAAAACCAGGCCGCGGTGTTTCTGGATCGTGTGGCGACCATCGCACAGGCGGGAACCGCCGTCTTGATGGTGACGCATCGGCTTGCCGAATTGCAGGACAGAGCAGACAGCGTCACCGTTTTGCGGGATGGGCGCATGGTTTATACGGGACCCGCCGGCGAGGCGGACAACCGGACATTGATCGACTTGATGGTGGGAAGCGAGACGCATCAGCGGGCGGCGGCTGCAACCGGGGGAGGCGGTGGCGTGTCGCGCCTTTGGGCGGCGGCTGATTCCGCTCATGCGAAGCACGCACCCGCAGTCCAAGGTTCCTGCGGCACTGCTGAGACGGAGATCGTGTTGCAGGCACGCAACTTGGCGGGCGAGTTTATGAGAGACGTCTCCTTCGATATGCGACGCGGTGAGATCGTCGGCGTCGCGGGCTTGATCGAAAGTGGTGTCAGCGAACTGCCAAAGATTCTTGGCGGCATGTCCACCCGCCAGTCCGGCGTGCTGAAGGTCCGGGGGAGGGCGGTGCCGCTCTCCGCGACTCCGCGGGAGTTGATAGCGGCGGGTGTCACGTTGCTCCCCGTCGATCGCCTCCGCTCCGGAGGGATTGCGTCGCTGTCTCTTACCGAAAACGCCCTGCTGCCGGCTCTCAGCCGCTACTGGCATTCGAACAAGCGCGAGGAGCGGGTGATGGGCCAGCTTATCAAGGAGCTGGACGTCCGGCCGTCGCGGTCGAAGGCACTCTTTGGCCAGCTCAGCGGCGGAAATCAGCAAAAGGTCTTGCTCGCAAAATGGCTTTTGCTGCGTCCGACGGTGCTGGTCCTGGAGGACCCGACCTCCGGCGTGGATCCGAATGCGCGGGCGAAGATGTTCGACATCCTACGCGATGCGGCGGCGGAGGGAGTGTCGATTCTTTTCTTCTCGACAGAACCGGAGCAACTGGCGGCCATGTGCTCGCGGGTCTTGATTTTGAGAAATGGGATCGTGGCAAAAGAATTGACTGGTGATGAGCTTGATCAGGGCGTGATTAGCCGATGGTCGTACGCATAGGCATTCATCTGGGAATTGGATTATGACCCGACAAGACGTTTCGACCGCTTCCGCGCTCGATGCGCGAGTGCAATTGCCCTCTCGGTTTCGACGAGCGATCGTGCATCTGTTCAGCCGCTACGCAACCGTCGTCCTGCTATTTCTGCTGATTCTTGTTTTCTCATTGATCAGCAGCCGCTTTCTGTCCATCAGGAATTGGCAGAATCTTTTAGTTGTGCAGGCTGTCGTGTGCTGCACTGCCTTCGGTGCCATCATGCCGCTTGTCGTCGGGGAGTTCGATCTATCGATCGGCAATATGCTCGGATTCCTGACGATGCTGGGTGCGTTCCTCGGCGGTCAGGGCTATGGGGCAGGTGTCGTCATCCCCGCCATGCTTCTTGGTGGTGTCGCGGTTGGTATCATAAACGGCGTGCTGACAGTGGGCTTCCAGATCAGTTCCTTCATCGCGACGCTCGGGACCGGAATTCTCCTAACCGGGATCACGTTGGGGCTGAGCGGCGGCCAAGTGCTGTTCGACGGTATTCCGCCGACGATTCTGGCTATCGGACAAGGGCATTTTCTCGGGCTTGGCATAACGGTCTGGCTGACGGCGCTCATGGCTGTTGTCCTACTTTATGTGCTTGAGCAAACGCCCTTCGGGCGCAAGCTTTACGCGATCGGCGGGTCGGAGCGTGTGGCATTTTTGGCGGGTATCCGGACAGGACTACTGAAGATCGTTGCCTTCGCGATTGCAGGATTTCTGGTTGGGATCGGCGCGGTTTTTGCGCTCGGCCAGAATGGCGCCGCCAATGCCGGCTTTGGCCCAGATCTGTTGCTGCCGGCCTATGCCGCCGCGTTTTTGGGCGTGACGACCTACAGGCCGGGCTATTACAATATTCCTGGCGCAGTGATTGCCATCATTCTGATGGCGGTAGGCTTCAACGGCTTGAACCTTCTTGGTGCGCCTTTCTGGGTTCAGCCAATATTTAATGGTGGTGTCCTCATCATTGCGGTTATCTGCGCGCGAGCGGAATCTCGCCACGTCAAGAAGTAGTTGTGTGCAATTCGAGAATTGCCGAATTTTGGAGATGATTCATGGGAAGTAGCGTTGGCGCACCGGGGCTGATGTGGGAAGTCTACGTCGTCGAATATGCGCGGAGCAAGGATCAGCCCGTCGCTACCTTGATTCAAGGCGCCTATGACAAGGGCGCAATCGATCTACCCTTCGCCTTCGTTCTCGCCCGAAGTGGTAATCGGAATGTCTTGGTAGATTGCGGATTCATGAAAGAGGGCAATGGTATCGCTGTCGCCGAGAAATTTGGCATTCCGAGCTGGATATCTCCAGTCAGAATGGTGGAAGAGATGGGTGTCCTGGCAGACGACATTACAGACATTGTCCTCTCTCATGCGCATTTCGATCATATGGGGTCTGTTGAGAAGTTTCCGAATGCAAAGCTCCATCTGCAGAAGCGTGAACTGCTCAGTTGGATCGAACTCATGGCGATGCCGCGCCAGTTCGGTTTTCTAACGGCGGTGTTGGATCCCGACGACATCTACAGCGCCCTCGATGCAGCCAAGGAGCATCGTTTGATGCTGGTGGAGGGCGATGAGGACGACGTGGTTCCCGGTATTCATGTGCGATCGGGACCGGGGCACACCTTTGGGCAGCAGTTTGTTATTCTTGAGACGGCGAAGGGGCGGGTGGTGGTGGCAGGCGACTGCATCTACGGTGCACAAAACCTCACCGGCACGAATAACGACGGGGTCTACATCCCCCTTGGCTCAGGAATCGGGAGTGCCTTGGATCAGTTGAAATCGGTTGATCGGATTAACAAGGAGATCGGAGGCGATCTGGATCGGCTTGTCATTCTGCACGACTTCGATCGTTGGAGCCGATTTGCGATGATCAAAGAAGTCGATGGGTTCCGAGTCTTCAGGGCCGCTTAGGAACGCACCTTCAAGTTGGGCGTCCTTCCATCTGGTGAGACTTGCGTTGCTAAGTTTCATGCTGTCTGACGCCTGGGTGTGATTGTCCACGACGAAGGCGAGAATGGTGGCGACGCAGAATGTCAAAGGTGACATTTCACGGATGAGCTGTTCGTGGGGCGGTTAGTCCGGGGGCAATGATGATATGCACCCCGGCGGCTTGCAATGACGGGGTGGTTCGGATTGACTCGGTCTGTTTCGCGGTGCGCTGCAAAGCTGTGCATTTTCAGCGAATATCCCACTGCGGCAATCAGAGGATCGAGACATGAATGACCGCGCCCTCGGCAGCACCGACTTGCCGACGACAGGAATCCAACAACTGCGTTCCATCGGTGCGCGACCAACACGGAGACACGTGGAGAGCAATTCATGATCCGGCGAGCGATCGTGACCGGGGCAGGCTCGGGAATTGGCGCAGGCATCGCGACAGCGCTGGCACAGAAGGGGATTCGTCCGGTGCTCGTCGGCCGTCGGGAAGATGCGCTGCTGCGCACCTTGGAGACGATCCGAGGACAGGGGTTCGATGCCGATCCGCTGACATGGGACATTGGCAACGGCGACGACGCCGAGGCGCTCGTCGATCGTGTCGAAACGCAATTTGGCGCTGCCGACACGCTTGTCCATGCGGCTGGCAATCAGTTCAGGTGCCCGGCCGTCGAGTTTCCAGTCGAGCAATGGGATCAGATTCTCGGGCTGCATCTGAGGGCGGCCTTTCTGCTGACCCAGGCCGCGGGCAAGCGGATGATTGCCTCCGGACGCGGCGGCAGCTTACTCTTCATTGGATCACTGACTAGCGAGCGCCTCGGCCTGCCCAACGTTGTTGCCTATGCAGCTGCCAAGAGCGGGCTTCTCGGTCTCATGCGCACCTTGGCCGTCGAGTGGGCGCCACATTCGATTCGTTCCAATGCGATCCTCGTCGGCTTCGTCGGGACGGAGATGACTCGGGACGTTGACGAGCAGCCAGCACGCAAGGCGTTGATGGCGCGCGCACCGATAGGCCGGCTGGGTACGCCGAATGAAATTGGAGAGGCGGCCGCTTACCTCACTTCTGACGGCGCCAGTTTCGTGACCGGTACCTGCCTCACCATTGACGGCGGCTGGAGCATCGCCTGATCAGGCCAATCGGCGCCGCAGCACGTAACAGTGAGGATCTTCGCTTACTTGGCGAAGATCCTCGTGAGCGGCGATCACCCTTCATAGCAACGCCACCCGGCGCGTTAGTAGGAAGTGCCGTGCTGCGGTGAGGTCGATAGGCCGCGGCAATCTCACGCTTCGGTGCGTCGAACCACCAAATCGGATCGCTCAAAAACGGCCGGCCGCAAGTCCGTGCCGAGGCCAGGCCCTTCCATCGGCCATACGTAGCCATCTCTGATTGTCGGAACTTCCGTGACGAGTTCCTTGTACCAACCTGTGTAGAAGGCCCGCACCGACTCTTGAATCATGGTGTTCGGTTGGGAGAAGGCGGTATGGACGGCCGCCGCGAAGCCTACCGGTCCGGTACAGTCGTGGGGTGCGAAAGGCTTGTGATAAGTGTCGGCGAGCACAGCTATCTTGCGCCCCTCCGTCAGCCCTCCGGTCCAACAGAGGTCCACCATCACAATATCTATGGCGTCACGATCGAGCATCTCCTTGTAGGAGAAGCGCGATCCAAGTGTCTCGCTCGCGCACACTGGCACCCGCGTGCAGCGCGCATAATCCGCAAGTGCCTGACTCGAGTTCATTCGGATTGGATCTTCAAACCAGGCGGGCTCATAGGGCTCGAGCGCCCTGGCGATGCGCTTCGCGGTCGTCAGGTTCCACAGCGAATGGAATTCGACCATGATATCCATTTGGCTTCCGACACGCTTGCGGATCAATTCGAAAGGCTTCAAGGCTTCGTTAAGCTGCGCCGCTGATATATCTAAACCGTTCGATTGACGAGCAATAGGGTCGAAAGGCCAAATCTTCATCGCCGAGATACCCATCTCGAGCAGATTTTCTGCCAGTGCTCCGGCGTCGGTCATGAATCCCTTCAGATCCTCGTAAGGGCCTTCGGTTCCGATATTCCAGGTGTTGACCGGGCGAATGTCGCGATTGCGAACATACTGGTAGCCCGCACAAGTATTGTAGATCCGCAACTTGTCCCAGCACAGGCCGCCGAGTAATTGATGTACCGGCTGGTTCGTGGCCTTACCCCAAAGATCGTAAAGCGCGATGTCGATCGCGGAAGCCGCTCGGTATTCTGCCCCGGTGCTCGCCTGAGCGAGCGGTAGGTCGACCAGATCTCGATTGATCGCTTCGATGCGCAGCGGATCGCGGCCAAGAAGTCGCGATGCGAGCGTGTCGTGGATGTGGGCGGAAACCGCGGAAGCCACGTAGAAGGTCTCGCCAAGCCCCACGAGCCCGGTATCCGTGTGGATTCGAACCCAAAGCACGTTTTCAAATTCGTGGGTGTAGAGAGTTTCGACGGCAGTGATTTTCATGAGTTCTCTAACTTATTGCGGAGTCCTTAGATGACATCCGCGGCGATGAGAAAGTTCATAGCGAAATCAAAAGCACGGGGCCTAGCTTTGCCGACACCGCCAACGGCGTGCCGTCGGACGGAATCGGCATCGCGAAGTGGCAGTCGATGTTTTCTCTCCGCCTCTCATCGGGAATGGGAGGCGCTTAGCCACCGTAGGCGACAGCGGTCAAAATCTTCTTCTTCCACGGTGAAAATGACAACGCTAAAGCCTGCGAAAGGGTAGGCACGTTTCAGTGATGCTCGTAGCCGTATATCTCCGGCAGGAGGAAGATGGCACCGAGCAGACCGGCCAGCGGGCAAAGCGCCACCAGCAGCGTGGCTGTGGCGTGGCCCACGACGGCAAAGAGAGAGGGGAACAGGAAGATTGCCAAAAATGATGGCAATTTGACGAACATGTACGCGAAGCCGGAAGCTGTCCCGCGATATTGCGGCTTAGCGACAACGGTGGCGATGGTCATGGTGTTTGACGCATCCCAATAGTGGCCCCAGAGCATCGCAGCCGCGGCAAAGGGGAGGACCACGATGTGATTCGTGTAAAGCGCCCAGGCTGCGACGAGCAGCGATACGAACACGATGCCGAAACCCGCAATGCTAATGCCACGATGCCCGATACGTGGCGTGATCATCGGGCCGACCCAGCCGGAAATCGCCGCTACGACGTAGAGCGCCATGGTCACGGCGTTGATTCCGATTAACGATGACACGCCGACGAGACTAAAAAGAACCGGCAAATAGAAGGCGAAAGTAGAAAATTCAGTGCCTTGCGCAAAGCATGCGATCCAACTGAAGAGAGTCGCGCGCCACCGCACGGGATCGCGGCGCGTGTCGTTCAGGAATTCGGTTGGACGCGGCTGAGGTACTTCGAAGTCCTGATTGGGAAGCATCTCGAGTTCGTCGCCATAGAGACGACGCGACACCAGCTTCGCTTCACGGAACTTTCCCCGTCGTATCAGCCAGACAGCGGTTTCGGGGAGGCTGTGTCGAAGCAGAAAGATGATCAGCGCCGGCACTGCGCCAAGGCCAAGCGTGATGCGCCACACGAGTTCGTGGTTCATGTGGAAAAGCAGCATGACGAGGATTGTAGCCAGCGTCATAATCTCGCCGACGGCGAACATGAACTGCCAACGATTGCCCACCACCTCTCGCTCGCCTGGGGGCAGCGATTCCATGATGTAGGTGTAGCCATTGGAAATATCGCTGCCAAGCGGAATGCCGAGGAAAAAGCGAAGCACGGCAAGCAATGCAACACTCGTCACGAAAGCCTGCGCGACGGCAAGAACGATGAAGAGCACCATGGTGCAGAGGAACATGATGCGTCGGCCTATGCGATCTGAAAGCCAACCACCGACGAGAGCCCCCACCAAAGCTCCGCCTTGCGTACCGGCCGCCGCTAGTCCGAGAAGCAGGGCGCTCGGATGGTACTGCGCCCTGATGAAGATCAGGACGAAAGCAATCGCGTATAGGTCCCATGCTTCGACAAAGATCGAAGCCAGCATCAGCCAGCCAATACGACTGCCTTGCGGGTTGTAGTTGCGGATGACATGGCGAACCGCCTCATCCATGCGTAGCTGCAGCGTCGTGGTTGCCGACACGATCGGACTTCTCCTTCCGCAGAGGGGATTGGATGTCTAGGGCGTACAAAAGTCGCCCTCGGCATCAAAGCAGGAGAGGTCGAAGACCGGAAGCCCCGAAACCGTGTAGCTGCCCGTTGACGAAATCGGCTCGGATCTTGTCAGCGATCATTTTGATGGGGACGACAAGTCAAGCTGAATCGGCTAGACAGCGCGATTGCTCAACGGGCTGGTAGCGGTCGGCTTAACGTCTCGTAACTTGACACGTCGATGGCCTGCTATCAGCGAATGACGGGTGAGTTTGGCGTCACGCCAAACCTCGTTAGGTGAACTGCCCGATCCACGCCACGCCAGTGCCGTTCAGTCGGCAATGCCTCAACCGCCATTCTCCAACCGGAGCCGCGGCGCCGCCGGCTGGCGGAGTGCGCGCTCGGTTGAGACGAAGCCGAGCGCGATCATCGCCAGAATGCTCAAGGCCACCGTCAGCAGCATGATCCCGGGCAGAAAATGCCAATCCGTGTGGAAGACCCGGCGAATGGCGACGGCGGCAGCGAGATCGCCCAGCACCGCGGCGGCGACGCCGGCCATGCCGCCGGCCACCGCGAATTCGGTGAGCCAGGCGAGGCGAATTTGCGCCCGCGTTGCACCGAGTGTTTTTAGCACCACGGCTTCGGCAATGCGCCGCTCGCGTTCCGCCGCAATGGCACTGACGAGAACAAGGCCGCCCGCCATAAGCGCCACGAGCCCGACAAGGCTAACCGCCGTGCCGATCTGACCGAGCAAGTCTCGGAACGCTGCCAGGACTTGGCCGACATCGATGCCCGTGACACCCGGTAAGGCGTCCGTCACGGCTGCCAGCACGGCACCTTCCTGGCCCGGATCCGCCTTGAGCGTCGCGATCACGGTATGGGGCGCGCCCGCGAAGGGATCAGGCGTGCCGATCAGCAGGAAATTCAGCTCAAGGGATTGCCAGTGAATGTCGCGCAGGCTTGCAACCTTGAGGTCGAACTGCCGCCCCAGGACGCTGACCGTGAGCCGGTCCCCAATGTGGATACCCCACTCCTTGGCGATCCGCGCATCGAAGGAGACCTCGGGCGGTCCGAGGTAATCGTCGGGCCACCATTGCCCGGCGCGCAACCGCGTGCCCGGCGGCGGTTTACCCGCATAGGTGAAGCCGACATCGGTGCGCAGCGGCCAGTCGCTTCGCCCCGGAGGGTGGAATTGCGCCACCGGCACGCCCTTCACGGCCAGGATCCGGGCGCGCAGGCTCGGCAGTTCCTGGAGGTCGGACGCGGCATGGGTGTTTCGCACCACGGCCTCGAAGGTCGAAAGCTCGGCCGGCTGAATGTCGATGAAATAGAAGCTCGGCGCTGAACGGGGCAATTCGCCTGCAAACTCGGCCATGAGATTAGCGCGGATTTCGGCCACTGCCACAAGCACGGTGAGACCGGCACCGGCTGACATCAGCATGAGCGGCAAAGGCGAGCCTGGCCCGTGCAGCCGCCGGAGCGCCCATGACACGGCCACATTGCGCGACACCGGCAGGCGCGGCAGCAGCCACCGGAGGAGAGCCGCTATGCCCCTCAGCGAGACGAGCGTGGCGATGGCACCCGCGCAATAGCCCAAGGCAAGGCTCGGGCGCGGCACCGAAAGGGCGGCCAGCGCGACGAGCAAGAGGATCAGCGACAGCTCGACGAGCATCGGCCTCAGCCGCCACGGCACCTTTGGCGGCAGCGCTGCCGCCCGGAACAACGCAGCCCCCGAGATGGCGGTCGCCCGGCGGAGCGGCCTGAGCGCAAAAATAGCGCCCACGAGCAGCCCGAAAGCGGCTGCCAAGGCGAGCGGCAGGGGATAAAGCCCGACATGATGCGGCACCGGAAGTGTGTCGCGCAGAGCCGGCAGGACAAGCACCGGCAGTGCCGCGCCAAGCGCCAGGCCGGCGAGAACGCCCGGAATGCCCAGTACCGCCAGTTGCAGCCCCTGGATGAGGCCAACCATCCGTGCCGATGCGCCAAGGCAGCGCAAGGTCGCGATGCTCCGCGCCCGCGCCGTGAGCCAGGCCTCTACGCCATTCGCGACGCCGATGCCGCCGACCAGCAATGCGGAGAGGCCCAGCAGCGTCATGAACAACGCCGCCTGATCGACGAAGCGCGAGAGATCGGGCGTGGCATCGCCCGTCGTGCGGATGCGCCAGAGATTTCGCGGGAACTGCGCCTGGAGCGCCGCAAGCGCCGCTGGAACGGAGACACCCGGCGGCAAGGCCACCTGAAGATTAAAGGTGATGAGTCCACCTGGCGCGACGAGTGGCGTGCCGGCAAGCGCGGCCAGGGGTACGAACGCTTTCACGCCGAATAGCCGACTGTCGGCAATCCGGTCCGGCGAATCGGCGATCGTCCCGCGAAAGGCGAACCTCACGCCCCCCAGGGTCACCGTGTCGCCCGCATGAAGTTTCAACGTCTGCGCGCCGGTGGGATCCAGCACCAGGCCGGGCCGACCATCGATGCCTTTTTTCAGATTGCCGAACTGGCCAGACGGCTGGGTGGTCACCTGGCCGATCAGTGGCCAATCAGGGCTTACGGCCTTGGCCGCCACCAGCAGCCGGTGGCCGGAAGGAGCCACGAGAATGGAGCGGGTCTCAACCGTCTCTGACACCCGTGCGCCGCGGGACCGTAGCCACGCGGAGACGGCCGGCGAAAAGGGCCCGAGCCCGGTCGAGAGCACGAAATCGCCACCCAGAATCGCCCGGCCATCTTCCGCAATCCCTTGTCCAAGGGCTGCACGCAGCGAGCCGATACCGGCGATCGATGAAACACCGAGGCCAAGGCATAGCAGGACAATGATCAATCCGCGTGTGCCGCCGCGCAGATCGCGCAGCGCGATCCGCCAGGCCAGCCGGATCACGCGAGCAGGCCGTTCTTAATGGTCACGGTTCGGCCGCAGCGTGCGGCGAGCACCGGGTCATGCGTGATCAGCAGGAGGGTCGCGCCCGCCTGGCCGCAGAGATCAAACAGCAAATCCATCACCAGCTTGCCCGTTTCGCTGTCCAGGTTGCCGGTCGGCTCGTCGGCCAGCAGGAGACGAGGCCCGGGCGCGAAGGCACGGGCCAGTGCTACCCGCTGCTGCTCACCCCCGGAAAGCTGCGCCGGCCGATGGGACAGGCGGTGGCCGAGCCCGACGCGCCTGAGGGCCTCGGCGGCAACTGCCGTTGCATCCGGTCTGCCGGCAAGTTCCAACGGCACGGCCACGTTCTCCACGGCGGTCATGGTGGGGATAAGGTGGAAGGACTGAAAAACGATGCCCATTTGCGCGAGGCGAAACCGTGCCCTCGCATCTTCATCGAGGCGCGCCAAATCTGTCCCGGCGACAGTGATGGCCCCGCCGGTGGCCCGTTCCAGACCGGCCACAAGCATGAGCAGGCTTGTTTTCCCCGAACCCGAAGGACCGAGAATCCCGATCGTCTCACCTGTCTCGATATCCAGGTCGATGCCCCGGAGAATGTTGACCGTGCCGGCAGCGGCGGAGATGCTAAGCCGAAGGTCACGCAGACTGATGATTGGCGGACGTGACGGCGTGGCCGCCTTGGGGAGTAGTTCGATCATGCGAGGCTCATATAGTGGCGGGATCGGCACTGCGAAGCGCGCAATTCTTGCGCTGCTGCTCTTCATCATGGGAACCATGATGAGTCTGAGCAGAGCTGAAGCGGCGCCGGTGCACCTGATGATCCTCGGCGACTCGCTCACCGCAGGCTATGGACTGCCAAAAAAGGACGGGTTTCAAGCGAAGCTTGCCGCCGCGTTGAAGGCACAGGGCACTGCTGTTATTCTGGTGGACGCTGCGGTTTCGGGCGACACAACGACAGATGCGGCGGCGCGACTCGATTGGGCGCTCGGCGGCGGCCCGGTAGACGCCGCAATCGTCGAGCTTGGCGGCAATGACGCGCTGCGGGCGCTCGATCCCTCGCTGATGAGGCATAACCTCACCTATATCCTCGATCAGCTGCAGTCCCGACACATCCCGGTGCTGCTGACCGGCATGATCGCTCCACCCAATCTCGGCAATGACTACGACGACAGGTTCAAGGCGGTTTTCGCCGATCTCGGCAAGCGGCCGGGGCTGATCTATGATCCCTTCTTTCTTCAGGGCCTTGTTGGCCATCCAGAATATGCCCAGCCGGACGGGCTTCATCCGAATGCCGCGGGTGTGGATATTGAAGTCAGAAGACTGGAGCCCCTGGTGCTGAAGCTGATTGCGGAGGCAAAGGCGCAAGTTACAAAACGATGATAGATCAACTAAACTAGTTACTGGAGCGATTAAGCGCGTCGGCGCCGCCTGTGCATTGGGCCATCCCGTCGGAACGGTCAGTGAATTCATCGGAACCCGCGCCGTCATCGCGGTTGGTCGCTCAGGCAAGTTACCTGTGATCACCCTGCGCTCAAGGTCCCTCGCAGCGCGGTAATGTGACCCGGCAGGAATTTTGCAATCCCCACGCGATCGACGGACGAACCGTTTTTCGTGTCAAACCGCAACAACATTCTGGTAGAATGGCGAAGGGTACCGCATCGAGAGCGGTACGCAAGGGCGAGCGGGACGACCGCCGCCGGTAGAAGGTTCCTCGTGACGGAACTGTCGGGTTACGCGCTCTCTCATCTAGGGGAGGGCCCACCAACACTGTTCAGGGGGCTCGGCGAGGGCCTGGCGCCGATCCTGTTGGCTCGCGCCGATGGCTCCTCCCCTGGATTGCTCCATCGGCTTGAACATGAATACGCGATGCGGGCCGAGCTTGGCGGCGAATGGGCTGTCATTCCGGTCGAACTTCTCCGGCGCGGGGGTGGGCTCACGCTGGTTTTGGCTGATTCGGGCGGGGAGCCGCTCGATCATATGCTCGGCCGGCCGATGGAGGTGCTGGATTTCCTGCGCATTGCCGTCCCGCTCGCGGCGGCGGTCGGCCGGATGCATGCGCAGGGGCTGGTCCATAAGGACCTCAAACCAGCCAATATCCTGGTCGACCCGGCCAACGGTGGTGTCTGGCTGACCGGCTTCGGGATCGCCTCGCGGCTGCCCCGCGAGCGTCAGGCGCCGTCACCGCCCGAGGTCATCGCCGGCACGCTAGCCTATATGGCGCCCGAACAGACCGGGCGGATGAACCGCTCGATCGACTCTCGGAGTGATCTCTACGCGCTTGGCATTATCTTCTACGAGATGCTGACCGGAGGGCTGCCCTTCATCGCGGCGGATCCGATGGAATGGGTGCACTGCCATATCGCCCGACAGCCCGTGCCGCCCGGCGAACGGATTCCCGGGATCCCCGGGGTTCTATCGACGATCGTATTGAAGCTGCTCGCCAAGACTGCGGACGACCGCTACCAGACGGCTGTCGGCCTTGCAATTGACCTGCAGCGCTGCCTGACGGCATGGCAGGCGACCGGCGGCATTGCGCCATTCCCGGTCGGGCAACGGGACGTGCCGGACCGTCTGCTGCTCCCGGAGCGACTGTATGGGCGCGAGGGCGAGATCGACCGCCTGCTCGCAACCTTCGACCGTGTGGTGGCAGGCGGCACGCCCGAACTGGTGCTGGTGTCCGGTTATTCCGGAATCGGCAAGTCCTCGGTAGTGAATGAGATGCACAGGTCGCTGGTCCCGTCGCGTGGCTTGTTCGCGTCCGGCAAGTTCGACCAGTATAAGCATGACATCCCTTACGCCACCCTGGCCCAAGCATTTGGGAACCTTGTGCGCCCGCTTCTGGGCCAGAGCGAAGCGGCTCTTGGCCGGTGGCGAACTGCCCTGAACGAGGCGCTGGGCCCGAACGGCCAGCTCATCGTCAACCTTGTTCCCGAGCTGGAACTCGTGATTGACAAACAGCCGCCGGTCCCGGATCTGCCGCCGCAGGACGCGCAGAACCGCTTCCAGATGGCCTTCCGGCGCTTCCTCGGCGTCTTCGCGCGGCAGGAGCACCCGCTCGCCTTATTTCTTGACGATTTGCAGTGGCTGGACACGGCGACGCTCGACCTCCTCGAGCACCTGTTGACGCATTCCGAGGTGCGGCACCTCATGCTGATCGGAGCTTACCGGGACAACGAGGTCGGACCGACGCATCCGCTCCTGCGGACGCTCAAGGCGATCCGCGCAGGCGGTGGGCGGGTCGAGGAGATCGTGTTGGCACCCCTCCGTCTGGAGGATGTTAGCAGGCTGATTGCCGACGGGCTGCATAGCACGCCGCAAAGCGCGCGCCCGCTGGCACGGTTGGTGAAGGAGAAAACGAGCGGCAATCCCTTCTTCGCGATCCAGTTCCTGACGGCGCTGGCCGAGGAAGAGTTGCTCACCTTCGACCGTGGCACGCTTGCCTGGCAATGGGATGTCGACCGCATTCGCGCCCAAAACTACACCGACAATGTCGTGGATCTCATGGTGGGCAAGCTGCGGCGGCTTGTCCCCGGCACCCGCGAAGCCGTCCAACAACTCGCCTGCCTAGGCAACGTTGCCGAGAGTGCCACTCTGGCCCTGGTGCGTGGGGAGGCTGAGGCGGCGACACAAGCGGCCCTTTGGGAAGCGGTTCATTCCGGGCTCGTCCTGCCGCAGGACCGTGCCTATAAGTTTCCCCACGACCGTATTCAGCAAGCGGCCTATTCGCTGATACCCGATGACCGGCGGGCCGATATCCACTTACGCATCGGCCGTGCGCTACTGGCAGGCATGACCGCCGACGACCTCGCCGAGCATCTCTTCGATGTCGCGAACCAGTTCAATCGCGGGACAGCGTTACTCGTCGACCGCGACGAAAAAATACGAGCCGCGGCAATCAACCTGCGTGCCGGGCGAAAAGCCAAGGCTTCGGCGGCCTATGCCGCGGCACGCAGCTATTTCGAATCCGGCATGGCACTGTTGGACGAGGAGGACTCGGGCAGCCAATACCAGCTGGCCTTCAACCTCTGGCTCGAGCGTTCGGAGTGCGCGTTTCTGACCGGTGAATTCGACAAGGCGGAGCAATTGATTGCAACCTTGCTTCAGCGCGCGACGTCGACGGTCGATCTGGCCACCATCTACCAACTCAAACTCCAATTCCATGTGATGAAGTCGGAAAACCAGCAGGCTGTTGCCAGCGCGTTGGAGTGCCTGCGGCTGTTCGGCATTGAACTGCCGGCACACCCGAGCTGGGAGCAAGTCCAGCTCGAGTATAAGATGGTCTGGCAGACTCTCGATGGGCGCTCGATCGAGAGCCTGGTTGATCTTCCGCTGATGACAGATCCTGAACTTCAGGCTGCCATGCAGCTGCTCTCGGTTCTCACGCCCCCTGCCTACTTCACCGACTTTCACCTATTTTGCCTGATCGCTTGCCGCATGGTGACGGTCGGCACGCAACACGGACTAAGTGGCGCTGCCACGCTCGGCTATGCCCTGCTGGGGTTTGTCCTTGGCCCGGTCTTTCATCGTTACGGTGAAGGTTATCGCTTTGCCAAGCTTGCATGTGATCTGGTCGAGAAGCATGGATTCGTCGCCAACCCGGCGAAGGTCTATCATGCAGCGGGAACAGTGGCCTTCTGGACGCAGTCGGTCGAAACCGCGATCAATTTCATGGGCGCCGCCTATCGTGCCGCGATCGAGACGGGCGATCTGACCTTTGCTTGCTACGGCATGTACCAATCTGTCACAGGTCGTCTCCTGCTGAATGATCCACTCGACGCGGTATGGCGCGAGTCGGAGGCAGCATTGGATTTTGCCCGGGACGCCAGGTATGGAGACGCGGCAGACATAGTCCGGAGCCAGCAACGCTTCATCGCGACTATGCAAGGTCGGACAGTGACCTTCTCGACCTTCAGCGATGCGCAGTTTGACGAAGCAAGGTTCGAGGCGCAGCTGGCCAAAGACCGGATGACCTTGATGACCTGCTTTTACTGGATCCTTAAACTGAAGGCGCGGTTTCTGTCGGGCGACTACGCCGATGCGCTCGCGGCAGCTGAAAAAGTGAAGCCGCTCCTGTCGGCCGCAGCCGCTCAAATCCAGCTGCTGGATTACTATTACTATGGCGCGCTGACAGTGGCAGCGCTCTATGGGGAAGCTTCGGCCGACGAGCAATCACGCTGGCGCGAACTTCTCGCGGCACATCAGGAACAACTTTGCGAATGGGCCGAAACCTATCCACCGACCTTCGGTGACAAGCACGCCCTGGTATCGGCAGAGATTGCGCGCCTCACCGGCCGTGTGCTTGACGCCGAGCGCCTTTATGAAGATGCCATCCGGCAGGCGCGCGCGAATGGATTTGTTCAGAACGAAGGCCTGGCGCAGGAAGTGGCCGCGCGGTTCTACGCAGCACGCGGACTCGAAACGATATCCTCCGCACTTCTCCGGAACGCGCGATCCTGCTACTCGCTCTGGGGCGCCATGGGCAAGGTCCGGCAGCTTGAGACGCTTCATCCCGGAGTTTTCGAGGACGCGATGACGCGGCCATCGGCCACTGCGCTCGGGACGCCCATCGCACAGTTCGACATCGGCGCGGCCGTCAAGGCATCGCAGGCGGTTTCCGGTGAGATCGTGCTCGATCGGCTCATTGAAACCCTGATGACGATCGCGCTCGAACACGCCGGTGCAGAACGTGGTCTGCTCATTCTTCTGCGCGGCGACAAACTGCAGATCGAATCGGAGGCCAGGAGTGCTCACAAGACGATCGAGGTCGCGCTTCGGCGCGTAGAGGCGACAGCTGCCGAACTGCCCGAATCACTTCTCCACACCGTAATCCGAACAAGGCAGAGCGTCATCCTGGATGATGCTGCGGCCCAGAACCCCTTCGCGGCGGATGCGTATTTCAGCCGGACGCGTGTGCGCTCACTTCTTTGCCTGCCCCTGGTCAAACAGACCAAATTGCTCGGCGTGCTCTATCTCGAGAACAACCTTGCATCCTACGTGTTCACCCCGGCCCGAATCTCGGTGCTGGAATTGCTCGCATCGCAAGCCGCGATCTCGCTCGAAAATGCCGGGCTCTACGCCGAATTGCAGGTGAGCGAAGATCGCTGGCGCAACCTGTTCGAAAATGTCCCGGTCGGCGTGGCATTGGTCGGTAAGGCAGGGCGCTACGTCGCCGTAAACCAAGCGCTGCAGCGCATGACCGGCTATTCGGAAGCGGAGCTGCTCCGCCTCTCGCCCGTTGACATTACTCACGAGGATGACCGCGCCTCCACCGCGGCCATCATCGCCGCGCGCGCGGCCGGCGGCCCCCAGACGCAGGTCGTCGAGAAACGCTACCGACGCAAGGACGGCGGAACAGTCTGGGCAGAGCTCAGTACCTTCGTGATCCCGGTTGGCTCGGGCCCACCGCTTTATGCGGGGGTCGCAGTCGACATCACCGCCCGGAAGCGCGCCGTGGAGGAACTGCGGCGCAGTGAAGCCTCGCTCGCCCAGGCGCAGGTGATAAGCCGGACTGGCAGCTGGCGCTGGACCGTGGGCGCCGAGGTATTGTCCACATCAGCAGAATTCCTCCGGATCTTCGGCTTCGATCCGGCCGCCAAGCAGGTGTCGTACGATGCGCTTCTCGACCGCGTTGACCCTGAGGACCGGCCTCTGCTGGAGCAGAACTTCGCCAAAGCCACGCAGGACAGGCGCGCGTTCCAACGGGAGTATCGGATCATTCTGCCTGACGGCGCGGTCAGGTATCTGCAAAGTATTGGCCACCCCGGCCTCACGGACACCGGCGCCCCGGAATTCTTTGGGACGGTCATGGACATCACTGAACGCAAGCTTGCCGAAGAGGCGTTGCGGAACGTTCAGAGCGACCTCGCCCGCGTCTCGCGGCTGACGACGCTCGGCGAACTCGCCGCCTCCCTGGCACACGAGATCAATCAGCCCTTGGTCGCGATTACACTGAATGCCGCATCTGCCCTGCGCTGGCTGAACCGGGATCAAGCGGATCTTGATGAAGCGCGGATAATGCTGGCTCAGATAGAGCGCGACGGTATGCGGGCAGGGAACGTGATCCAGGGGCTTCAGGCAATGGTCAAGAAATCTGGCCCTCACATAGCCAAGTTTGACATTTCCGATGCCATCGACGAGGTGCTGACCCTGACCCGTAGCGAATTGCACCGGCGCGGTGTTGTGCTTGTCACGGATCTCGCCGGCGGCGACCGGCCGGTATTGGGGGACAGGGTCCAACTGCAGCAAGTGCTGCTGAACCTGATCGTTAACGGCATCCAGGCGATGGAAGAGGTTGCGGATCGCAGGCGGGAGCTTCATGTCACCGTCACCCCGGCCGAGCCGGGCCATGTGCTGGTTGCGGTCGGGGACACTGGGCCGGGACTAGACCCGGCGCTCGCGCAGCACATTTTTGAGCCTCTCTTCACGACTAAGCCTGACGGCTTAGGGATGGGACTTTCGATTTGCCGATCGATCATTGAGGCGCATGGCGGACGACTATTGTCCAAGCCTAAACTGCCGAGAGGCATCGTATTCGAGTTCCAACTGCCCACTGACAGTCAGGAGGCACCTTGACCGAGCCGCAGCCAGTGGTCCTCGTCGTGGACGATGATGCGTCCGTGCGAGGAGCGATAGAAAACCTGCTACGGTCGTTGGGCCTGACGGTGCAGACCTACGGGACCGCACAGGAATTCCTGCAAACTAAACTCCCGGATGCGCCTGCATGTATTGTGCTAGACGTCCGCATGCCCGGGCAAAGCGGCCTGGAATTCCAGCGGACACTGGCGAGCGCAAATATCCGTCTGCCGATTATATTTCTCAGCGGTCACGCTGACATTGAAATGTCTGTTCGCGCGATGAAATCCGGAGCCGTGGAGTTCCTGACCAAACCTTTCCGTGAACAGGAACTCCTCGACGCCATTCAGGTCGGGATCGAGCGTGATCGCGCCCGACGCCAGGACGCCAAACGTTTGGCCGAATTGCAAGAGCGTCTCATTGGGCTGACCGCACGGGAGCGCTCAGTTCTGGCGCTCGTGATCACGGGCCTGCAAAACAAACAAATCGCCGGACGGCTCGATGTCAGTGAGACAACGGTGAAAGTCCATCGCAGCCAGGTTATGCGCAAGATGCGCGCGCACTCTTTGGTCGATTTGGTGCGCATGGCCGACATGCTCGGAATCTCTGCCGAAAACGCGTAGGCGATCGATACCAAAGTCGTAGAACCCCTAGGCTCCGGGTCAATCTCACCACTGCGAGTGGGCAAGAGCCCTTGCTACAAGTCCATGACCGCGCTCCTCTTGCGCAATAGCGAGGCGCCGCCTGGCAGCGCTAATGTTGGCCGTCGGATAGAAAGCAACAGGGCACATGCCAGGAAACGCCGTAATTTCGATTGTCGACAACGACATTTCTGTGCGCGAAGCGGTCCTGGGTCTTATGAGAGCGACCGGTTTTATTGCAGAATCGTTCCACAGTGCCGAACATTTTCTTCGGGCCGGTGGCCCCTCCAGGGCCTCCTGCCTGATTGCGGATATGCGGATGCCCGGCATGTCGGGACTAGAGCTGCAAAACCACTTGGCCGCAGCAGGCACCCCAATTCCGACAATTCTCATTACGGCCTTCCCGGATGAACGGGACCGGGAGTGCGCCAAGAAGAATGGTGCCGTCTGCTATCTGACCAAGCCGTTCAAGGACGCTGACCTACTCGCCTGCATAGAAGCGAGCCTTGCAACCTCGGGCTCCCCTATCAGGAAATGAACGCGACAAGGTGGCCGATGTGCTCGTCAAACACGACATCTTTTAAACTCTGCAGTTTTCGCGGCGTTATTCACGGCTCGCCTTGGCGGGCGTGATCAGGCTGAGGCACACGATCCTTCCCACCCGACTCCGTGGTGCCGCTCCCTCTCTTGAAAGATTGAGCAATGGACGGACTTCAGGCTGCTGGGCTATCTGCCATCATTCGCGAGGAAATAAAACGCTCGGACAAGACGGGAGCGGCCGAACCCGTTCTGGGCGAGGGTTCCCCCGAGTTGCGCTGGCGCTTGGCGCTATTCGAAATTGTCGTAGATGCATTGAAGGCTGTCCATCACGACACCGAGGTTCTCGGTCAACCGATCTGGAAAGAGGAAGCTCGGCTCCGTGCCGCTGGTTTCCTCGAGCTGGCCTTGGCCGATTCATTCGGGTCGAGGCCCCCGCGCAATAAAAGCGAGGATTCCAACTCGGATCTTCTGTCCATCTCTAAACTCGCTCAGTGCTATCTGTCTCTGCGACAAACTCGCGCTCGTGGACTGCTCGAGTGTGAGGACACTCTGCAAGATCTCTGTATCGGTCTCGCAGTCGCATACCAACCCGCAGTCCGCAATCTTGACCTGCAGGTTTCCTCCTGTCCCACATTGCTCCGCGCTGATCTCCGTCGATCACTCATCCTCTTCATCAGCTGCGTGGTGCAGGGAATGCTCGGGCGTGCCGCGAGGCTTGGGAGCGATGGGTGCGCCTCGCTGAAACTGAGCGCTATGGAGCCATCGATGGTCCATCTGCGGGTTGAAACATGCGATCCTGTTGCGGAGATCTACGTTTCACCGGAGTACCCTATCGCAACGGGAATTGCGGCGAGCCTGAGGGCCGAATTCGTCTGCCGGCAAGGTCCCGCCAACGGCAGCATTGTGGAAATGCAGTTTTCAACTGATCCACCGGATGCATCGTCGCGGCAAATGGCGCGCCGCTGAGGCAGAGCCAGGGCAGGCCGCCACGCCGGCCCCGGTCATCAATTGAGACGCCGCAGCGTCTCGCGGAAGTCGAAAGTCGGGCTGATCTCTAGGGTTAGCACAAACGGCACTGCGGCGCCCCGGCACTTTCCACATTTGTGGTGCCTCTGAAGGGGACAGATTGAGTCCCGCGCCCGCGCCAGGCAAGAATGCGGGGCGCGCCATCCTCATCTAGTGAAACAGTGTCAAAAAAAGCTCTCAGCCGGATACTGACCGACTGAGAGCTTAAGTGATCAACATGCCAGTCTGTGCCGAAATCGTCATAAAAAACTTAATATCGACGATGTTGGAACAACCAAGCATAGGGAGACTCGGTATAAAACCGCGTGTGATATATAGCCGATTGGGCGTGACTCTTCTAAGGCAAAATTCGAGTCTGTCGATTTTCTAGCGGTGCTTTCCCCACGGTACATCTCTGCTAAACCATCGTATAGGTTTTGTTGGACCAGGGTTTGTCTCACCGGAGACTAAAGTCCATAACAGATTGCTTTGGATTAGAAAAATCGCACTGTTTAATACGTGCAGTCCCGCGCCGGAATGGCACAATCACGATGGTTACTGGCAACAATAAGATTGCGTCCAAAAATGCAAACAATCGTTGTACCTACCATCTCTTCCGCCGACCTCCTGGATGATCCCATGGTTTTGATTCCGTGCGAATGGAACGATTGGGGGGTCAGGCGCATTCTGGATGATCTTCGGATGGGAGCTGCGCTGGGGGATGACTGCGTCTTATCAGTCCTTGATCTCAGCGGCGCCCTTACGCACTACGCATACGCGCTGCCCCTCAGCCTCGCGCAAGAGGCTGTCTGGAAGATGCGGGGCAATCTGATTTAGACTTACCTTTATTGCAACTCGACCCGGTGAGTCGTGAAAGGAGGCGACGCGGACCGCATTGACCGGAGCGGAGTCTGTGCGGCTGGCTCGTCCATCCCGCAGAAAATGGGAGCAGCAGCACCGGGCATCGTTCGGGCGCTCGGATGCCGGACTGTCACCACACTGGCCGCCTTATGCGCCGGGTTTGACCGCGGAGTTGGTGAATCTCAGGTGACACGATGACGCGACGAAGAAGCTGGCGCACCATGTCCAATCGCATACGAGGGTTGAGCATGGCCAGGAAGCGTGGCGCATTGTTGTCGTCGAACGTTGATAGTAGCATGGAGGCTCTTCTGCTGTAGTCACTGCCTGACGGGTATTCTGAACGATTTCGATTTCAATTGGAGGAGTAGCCGAGGTCAGGGCCAGATCTGCTGCGGCGACCGGTCCAAATACTGTCTGAAACCGGCACAGCCAACGTTCCTAGCCATCTAATGCGAGGGTATTCTTACCGATGTCACCGAAATCGATCCCCAGTGAAGATTCGCCCCTTGCCGTTCCAGCGAAGACATTGCCGGTCCCAAATGCGGATGTCAGTCCCGGGGCGCGGGCTCTTATTGCAAGACCGCTCAATCTTGATTGGAATCTCCTTTGGGGCACTGCCGAAGAGGCGCGCGCCTATGCGGAGAAACAAGCAGTTGAAGCCCTGAAAAAGCTGCCTGCGATGCGTGAGCGGTTGAAGGTAACGTCAACAGCCACGACAATCGACGGTGTGCGCGTTCACATTCTTACCCCGGACAAAATCCCTCCCGAGAACCTGGACAAGGTACTGATACATCTCCATGGCGGTTGCTATGTTCTGTTCCCCGGGGAAGCGGGCACGGCGGAAGGCCTGATCATGGCCAGTGCCGGTCAGTACAAGGTGGTCTCGGTTGACTATCGAATGCCACCCGAGGCGTATTTCCCGGCTGCCGTGGATGATGCGGTCACAGTTTACCGCTCGTTGTTGAAGTCGACGCCGGCTCGCAATATTGGGGTGTTTGGCACGTCAGCGGGTGGCGCCCTGACCCTCGAACTCGTGCTGCGCGCACGCGATCAGGGACTACCGGTTCCGGGCGCACTATCTTCCGGCACTCCCATGTCAGACGCAACCAAGACGGGAGACAGTTTCTACACGAACGACATGATCGACAATGTTCTCGTGTCACGTGATGGCTTCTGCCAAGCCGCGACACATATTTATTCAAACGGCCACGACCTCGCGGACCCGCTGCTCTCGCCGGTGTACGGCGATATGCACGGCTTCCCGCCGACCATACTCACCACGGGTACCCGCGACCTTCTCCTGAGCAACACAGTGCGCGTCCACCGGAAACTGCGGCGTTCGGGTGTAGAGGCCGTACTTCATGTCTTTGAAGGTGCGTCGCACGCGCATTACGTGCAAGATGATACAATGCCGGAGAGCAAAGAGGCCTTCGGAGAGATGGCCGCTTTCTTCCATGCTCACCTTGGGAAAGAACTGCGTCACGATCCTTAAAAATCTGCATCTGCACGAGAGGTCAGCTCGTATGATGGGCTGTTCTCGGCGGGTAATCTGGCCCAGCACGGCGCCAAGCTCGGTCTCCGCGCGCGCAGTGACCTGCGGAGCAAAGTCTTCTGCCAGGTGAAAGAGGCCGTGCGGACGGGCGGGTGCCGTCTTTATCAATGACGGCGTTCGCTCCGATTCGCATGCACCGTACGGCGGCATGGACGGCGCTGTCTTCGGACGGGAGCGGGTAACGGGACTAGACGTGAACCCCGCTGAATTGAAGCCCGAGGGCGGCCGCGCCGACAATGCCAGCGTCATTCCCTGTCGCCGCCAGCAGAAGCTGGGGCGGCCGGCCGAA
>Ga0310811_10000619_pt1 | contig 45573 bp, 35 predicted proteins | sample YCmetagenome_FD_207642 | JGI IMG/M metagenome (GOLD analysis project Ga0310811, IMG submission 207642) | Soil microbial communities from experimental microcosm in Duke University, North Carolina, United States - YC | ecosystem: Engineered > Artificial ecosystem > Soil microcosm > Unclassified ...
GGCCGCTCCAATGGCGATAAATCTTTCCCCCGTAGGGCTCATCCGGTATTAGCTCAAGTTTCCCTGAGTTGTTCCGAACCAAAGGGCACGTTCCCACGTGTTACTCACCCGTCCGCCACTGATCCCGAAGGATCCGTTCGACTTGCATGTGTTAGGCCTGCCGCCAGCGTTCGCTCTGAGCCAGGATCAAACTCTCAGGTTGAGTTGACGTCTGACATCGTTCCACAAGTCCGAAGACCCGTGGGCGTTGTGCATTGCGTAGTCTATTGACGAGTTCCCATTCGAACCAACCAGCCCTAGAGCCGGTCGGATTTCATGGTGTCTTCAAGAGACCGCAATTGTCAGCGTCGAGATGACCCATAGGGTCATCGCCAGGACGCCGCCGCCTGCGTTTCTCTTTCCAAATCAACGATGTCAAAGACCCGAACCGGCGAACCGGTCCCGCCCGAAAGCGTAAATTCTGGTGAGGCGCTCGCTGCAGAAACTCTGCATCTGAGAGGCGCCCTGTTGCAGCTTTCGCCACGTTCGCGAGATCGTTTGGACCGTCTCGGCGGCCCGTCTTCCGAAGGAGCATCGGCTCCCCGTCGGCGGGAGGGCGCTATCTATGGGGAGGACGGCCGGCCGTCAAGCGTGATCGACGCAAAACGCGACTCTTTTTTGGAGCCCCCCACCGCCATGCTGGAGCCGGCTCCGCGAACCTGCTCTGTGTTCGCCTGCGCCAAAGGACGGACATGCCCGCCACCGCCCCCACGATCCTGTCCCTGACCAGCCTGGCCAAATCGGTTCCCGGCGGCCGCTTGCTGTTCGAGGGCCTGGACCTGCAGGTGGGCGCCGGCGAGTTCGTCGCCATCACCGGCGAATCGGGCGTGGGCAAATCGACCCTGCTCAACATCATCGCCGGCCTCGACCAGCCCGACTCCGGCCAGGTGGCCATCGACGGCGCGGCGCTGGAGGCCCTGGACGACGACGGGCGCACCCTGCTGCGACGCGACCGCATCGGCTTCGTGTTCCAGGCCTTCCACATCCTGCCGCACCTGACCCTGGCCCAGAACATCGCCCTGCCCCTGGTGCTGCAGCACGCCAAGGCCAAGGCGGCCACGGCCCGCGCCGAGGCCCTGCTGGAGGCGGTCGGCCTCGGCGGGCGGGGCGGCGACTATCCCAAGGCCCTGTCCGGCGGGGAGCTGCAGCGGGTGGCCATCGCCCGGGCCCTGGTCCACCGGCCCGCCCTGATCCTGGCCGACGAACCCACCGGCAACCTCGACCCGGACACCGCCGCCAGGATCATGGACCTGTTCGTCGCCCAGGCGCGTCGGTCGGGCGCCGCGGTGGTGCTGGTCACCCATTCCGAGGTCGCCGCCGCCGAGGCCGACCGGGTGCTGCAGCTGACCGCCCACGGCCTGGCCGAGCGCCATGGCTGACGGGACCGCCGCCTCCGGCCGCGCCAGCGGCGTGGTGCTGCGCTGGATGATCGCCGGCGAGTGGCGCGCCTACCCGGCGCGGGTGCTGCTGGCCGCCCTGGCCATCGCCATCGGCGTGGCCCTGGGGTTCGCCGTACACCTGATCAACACCTCGGCCCTCACCGAATTCGACCGCGCCATCCGCACGGTCAACGGCGACGCCGACCTGCAGGTGCACGCCGCCAGCGAGCAGGGCTTCGACGAGCGGCTCTACCCGCGCCTGGCCCGCCTGCCCAGCCTGGCCGGGGCGAGTCCGGCGGTGGAGCTGAAGGCCCAGGTCGACGGGGTTCAGGCGGGCGAGCGCACGCCGATCACCCTAGTTGGCCTCGACCTGCTGCGCGCCGCCGCGGTGACCCCGGTCCTGCTGGGCAAGGGCGCCGCCGACCCGTTCGACGACAAGGCCCTCTACCTCTCGCCCTCGGCCCTGACGGCCAGCGGCCGCCACGTCGGCGACACCATCACCGTGACGGCGGCCGGCCACGCCTTCCCCTTCGTCATCGCCGGGGACCTGCCGGGCGTGGAGGGCGGCCAGCGCATCGGGGTGGTGGACATCGCCGCGGCCCAGTGGCGGTTCGGCCAGCTCGGCCGGCTGCAGCGGATCGACCTCAAGCTGGCGGACGGGGCCGACGCCGCCACGGTCTCGGCCGCCATCGCCGCCGTCCTGCCCACCGGCGCCGAGATCGTCAGCCGCCAGAGCGAGGCCCGGCGCAGCGACAGCCTCTCGCGCGCCTATCGCGTCAACCTCGACATGCTGGCCCTGGTGGCGCTGCTGACCGGCGGCTTCCTGGTCTATTCGGCCCAGTCCCTGTCGGTGGCCCGCCGGCGGCCGCAGTTCGCCCTGCTGCGGGTGCTCGGCGTGAACAGGCGGGCGCTGCTGACGCAGATCCTGGTGGAGGCCCTCGTGGTGGGCGGGCTCGGCGCGCTCGGCGGCCTCGGGCTCGGCCTCGCCCTGGCCGCCGCGGCCCTCAAACTGCTCGGCGGCGATCTCGGCGGCGGCTATTTCCGGGGCGCCGCGCCGCATCTGGCCTTCGCGCCCGGCGCGGCGGCGATGTTCGGGACCCTGGGCCTCCTGGTAGCCCTGGCCGGCAGCCTGCTGCCCGCCCGCGCCGCAGCCGGCGCCCGGCCCGCGGTGGCGCTGAAGAACCTCGGCGACGCCATCGACCCGGCGAGTTGGCCCAAGGCCTGGCCGGCCCTGGCGATGCTGGCCGCCGGCGCCGCGGCCGCCTTCGCCCCGGCGGTGCAGGGGCTGCCGATCCTCGGCTATGTGTCGATCGCCCTGCTGCTGGCCGGCGGCGTCGCGGCCATGCCGTGGCTCGCCCGGGCCCTGCTCTCGCCGCTGCGCAGCGCCGCCATCTCCAGCCCGCCCGTCCGCCTGGCGGTGACCCGTCTGTGGGGCGCGCCGTCCCAGGCGGCCATCGCCCTTTGCGGCATCGTCGCCTCCACCAGCCTGATGATCGCCATGGCGGTGATGGTCGCCAGCTTCCGCACCTCGGTGGAGGACTGGCTGGTGCAGATCCTGCCGGCCGACTTGTACCTGACCGTCGACGACGCCGCCGCCTCGGGCTCAGGGCTCGACGCGGCGACCCAGGCGCGCCTCGCCGCCCTGCCGGACGTCCAGTGGATCGGCTTCCTCAAGGAGACGCCCCTGCGCCTGCAGCCCGACCGGCCGCCGGTGTCGCTGATCGCCCGCGCCGTGGACGGCCCCGCCGGCCATCTCCCCCTGCTCGGCCGCACCCCGCCCGTTCCGGCCGGGCAGACGCCGGTGTGGGTGTCCGAGCCCGCCGCCCGGCTCTACGGCTGGCGGCCGGGCGACCGCATCGTCCTGCCGATCGCCGGCGCGGCGCCCCGGGTGTTCGTCGCCGGCGTCTGGCGCGACTACGCCCGCCAGTACGGCGCCATCGCCATCGACGGCGCGGCCTACACCCGCCTGACCGGCGACGCGGCGCGCACCAACGCCTCGATCGCCGTGGCGCCGGGGGCCGACGAGAGCACGGTCGCCCGCAGCGTGCAGGCGGTGCTGCCGCCGGCGATCGCCGCCCACGCCACCCTGGCCAAGCCGCGCGAGATCCGGGCGCGGGCCCTGGCGGTGTTCGACCGCAGCTTCGCCATCACCTACCTGCTGGAAGCCGTCGCCATCGTTGTCGGCCTGGCCGGCGTGGCGGCGACCATCTCGGCCCAGACCCTCGCCCGCACCAAGGAGTTCGGCATGCTGCGCCACGTCGGCGTGCGCCGCGGCCAGGTCGGCGCCATGCTGGCCACCGAAGGCGCCCTGCTCGGCGCGGTCGGCGGGGTGGCCGGCATCGGGCTGGGCCTGGCGATGAGCCAGGTGCTGATCCACGTGGTCAACCCGCAGTCGTTCCACTGGACCATGGAGACGCGCCTGCCCTGGCCCCTGCTCGCCGTGGTCGCCGTGGTGCTGGTGATCGCCGCGGCCGGCGCCGCGCTGCTGGCCGGCCGGCGGGCCCTGTCGGCCGACGCCGTCCGCGCCGTGCGGGAGGACTGGTAGATGACCCGCCTGCTACGCCTGCTCCTCGCCCTGCTGCTGGCCGCCGCGCCCGCCTTCGCCGCCCCGGCCGAAGCGCCGACCGGCGCGCCAATCTACGCCCCGGCGCTGCCGGGCCAGCCGCTGGCCTTCCCCGCCGACCACGGCGCCCATCCGCAGTACCGCACCGAGTGGTGGTACATCACCGGCTGGCTCGACACGCCCGGCGGTCCCCAGGGGTTCCAGGTCACGTTCTTCCGCACACGGCCGGACGTGGACCAGCGCAACCCCAGCGCCTTCGCCGCGCGCCAGATCCTGTTCGCCCACGTCGCCCTGTCCGATCCCAAGGTCGGCAAGCTGCTGCACGGCGAGCGCATCGCCCGCCAGGGCTTCGGCCTGGCGGAGGCGGCGGTCGGCGACACCGACATCGTCCTCGACGACTGGAGCCTGAAGCGGCAGGCGGACGGACGCTTCCACGCCCGGGCGGGCGGCAAGGACTTCACCCTGGACCTGGTGTTCACCCCGACCCAGCCGGTGCTGCCGGAGGGCGAGAACGGGTTCAGCCGCAAGGGGCCGCTCGAGACCCAGGCCAGCCGCTACTACAGCATCCCCCACCTGAAGGTATCCGGCGCTCTCAGCCGTGGCGGCCGGCCTGCGCCGGTCACCGGCCAGGCCTGGCTTGACCGGGAATGGTCGTCCACCTACCTCGACCCGCGCGCCGTGGGCTGGGACTGGACCGGCCTGAACCTGGACGACGGCGGCGCCCTGATGGCCTTCCAGGTGCGCGACGCCAAGGGCCGCGCCCTCTGGGCCGGGGGATCCCTGCGGCGGCCCGACGGGTCGATCACCCGTTTCGACCCGTCCGACGTCGCCTTCGCCGCGCGCCGCCGCTGGCGCTCGCCGCGGACCGGCGTCGACTACCCGGTGGAGCAGACCCTCACCGTGATGCTGCCGACGGGCCCCCGGGCGTTTCCCCTCACCCCGCTGTTCGACGACCAGGAGCTCGACAGCCGGCCGAGCGGGCCCGTCTACTGGGAGGGCGCGGTGCGCACCATCGGAGGACGCGGCTACCTGGAGCTGACCGGCTACCTGGCGCCGCTCAAGCTGTAGAAGGACGCCATGCTCGAGACCGCCGCCGCCCTGACCGGCGTTCTGCTCCTCGCCGCCTCCCCGGCCGCCGCCGCGTCCCTGCCGACGGACCTGCAGGCCGCGTCGCGCGCCTTCGGCCGCGCCCAGGCCTCAGGCGACCGCGTCGCCCTGGAACAGCTCCTGGCCGACGACTTCGTGCTGGTGAGCGGGACCGGCCATGCCGAGGGCAAGGCGCAGTTCATCGCCGACCTCACTGATCCTGAGGTACGCGAGGATCCGCTGCAGGTGCTGGAGCCCGCCGAAAGCGTCTGGGACGGCGGCGCGGTGCTGGGCGGCCTGGCGGTGCTCAGCGGAACCGATCACGGGACCCGCTTTTCCGCCCGCATCCGCTTCGCCAACGTCTGGGCGCGCAAGGACGGCCGCTGGCAGGTGGTCTACAGCCACACCATCAAGGCGGCGGAGTAGAGACGAAATGGGCGAGCATGTTCTCTGACATCTATTGGGTTGATCATCCCGGCCCACAGCGTCTCGCGATCATGGCCCGACCCAGGGCTGGCGACTGGCTCGACGACGAAGTCGAGAACTGGCGGGCGGTGGGCGTCGAAGTGGTCGTCAGCTTGCTTGAACCGGAGGAGGAGGCCGAACTTGGCCTTCAATCCGAAGAGCATGTCTGCCGGGCCAAGGGCATCGAGTTCATGCGTTTCGCCATTCCGGATCGCGGCGTGCCGAAGGATGCAGGAGAGGCTTGGCGACTCGCATGCGCGCTCGGTTCGTCCGGCAAGGCGATAGCGATCCATTGCCGGGCCGGCATAGGACGATCTTCTCTGATGGCGGCTCTGGTGCTCTTGGATAGAGGCGTTGCGCCGGACCTCGCCTTTGAACTCTTGCGAGCAGCGCGCGGAGTACCGGTGCCCGATACGGATCAGCAGCGAGAATGGGTGGAGGCGCGGTGGCCGGGATGACTCCGGCGCGTGTCGCTACTCCCCCGCCGTGGCCCGAAGCAGGTCCTGCAGCATGTGCCGCGCCCGCTTCTCCTTGGTCTGCAGGTAGCCGTTGTTCTGCACCGTCACTGCGCCGAACAGGGGCTGGCGGCCGACCACCTCGATGCCGGCGCGGGTCAGGCCGCCGATCTTCTCGGGGTTGTTGGTCAGCAGGGTGACCTTGCGATAGCCCAGCTTGTGCAGGATCGAGGCGGCGTATTCGTAGCGGCGCTCGTCGGCCGAGAAGCCCAGCACCGCGTCGGCGTCGATGGTGTCGAAGCCGTCGTCCTGCAGGGCGTAGGCGCGCATCTTGTTGCCGATGCCGATGCCGCGGCCTTCCTGGTCGAGGTAGAGCAGCACCCCGCCGCCCTCCTCCGCCAGACGGTTGAGCGCGTTGTCGAGCTGGTCGCCGCAGTCGCAGCGCAGGGAGCCGAACAGGTCGCCGGTCAGGCACGCCGAATGGGCGCGCACCAGCACGGGTTGGGCGGGGTCCGGCTCGCCCACCACCACCGCCACCTGGTCGCGCGAGGCCGGGCCGCCGCGGAACACCATGAACCGCCCGGTGATGCCGCTGGCCATGGGCACCAGGGCCTCGGACACGATCTCCAGGGCGTAGGGGGCCTCGGTCGCGCCGGCGGGGGCGTCGAGGCGGTAGTGCTGCAGACCGGCGGGCAGCTCGGCGTCTTCGGGCAGGGCCGCGGCCAGGACCGCGGGCAGCAGCAGGGCCTGCTTGCACAGGTCGATGGCGCCCATGGCCGGCTCGCAGGCCGGGGCCCAGGCGCTCGGCGCCTTCAGCCGCGGGTCCGACGCCAGGTGCTTGGCGGCCTGCAGGTCGAGACCGTCCAGCGGCAGGGCCACGCCGTGGTCGACAGTGAGGCCCATCATGCTGGCGCGCTGGGGCGTCACCACCAGGGCGCTGCCTTTCAGGCTGGCGAACAGCTGGAACAGGGAGGGAGAGGCGCCGTCGAGGGCCGCGGTCAGCGTCTGCCGCCCGCCCGCCTCGATCAGCAGGGGTCGCCCGGCGCGCAGCTCCGCAGCCGCACGGTCCTGGGCCAGGTGAGCGTCATCGCTCAGCACCGCGCCCAGAAGGGTCGAAAATTCGCTCAAGAGTCCCTCCAACGGGGGTCCAACAAAAGACACTCACTCCCGGTTAGTTCGCTGAGAGGCGGTTTTGGATCATCCAACCTGACCTTTCAATGAACGACAGGTGCTGTATCAAGAGCCGCGGCTCCGGACAAATCAGGGCCGTCAGAAACCGCCAACCGGAATCCGCTCAAAGGGATATGTTGCGTCCGACCCCGGAAAACCAGGAGTACGCCGCCCTGCAGCAGGCCTGGCCGTCGCTGGTCGATCGCGCGGCGAACCGCCCGCGCGCTCCGGCGCCGTCCGACTGCCCCCTGTGGGACCTCTACGCGCCGGTGGCCGAGGGGCGCGGCGAGCCGGCTTTCGTCATCGGCCAGCTCGGCCAGTCGCTCGACGGCCGGGTGGCCACCGCCACCGGCAAGTCGCGCTACATCAACGGCCCCGAAGGCATCCGCCACCTGCACCGCCTCCGGGCCCTGGTCGACGCGGTGGTGGTGGGCGTCGGCACGGTGATCGCCGACGACCCGCAGCTGTCGGTGCGCGAGGTCGAGGGGCCCTGCCCGGTGCGGGTGGTGATCGACCCCAACTTCCGCATGCCCGACTGCGCCCGCATGCTGGGCGACGGCGCCTCGCCGATCTACGCCATCCAGGCCGAGGATCGCCCACGGCCCCAGGGCATCGAGCCGATCCTGGTCGAGCGCCTGGTGGACGGCGGCGGCCTCGCCCCGGGCGCCATCGTGGCGGCCCTGGCCGCCAGGGGTTTCAGGCGCATCCTGATCGAAGGCGGCGCCAGGACCGTTTCGGCCTTCCTCGCCGCCCGCGCCCTGCACCGCCTGCATCTGTCGATCGCTCCCATGGTGATCGGCTCGGGGCCGACGGGGGTGAACCTGCCCCCGATCGACGAGCTCGACGCAGCCCTGCGTCCGGTGACCTTGACCCATCAATTGGGCGAGGATGTGGTGTTCGATTGCGCCTTTGAAACGACGCCGGGCCTGGCGGCCTGGATCTGAAGGTCGCCGACGGGCGGCCGCGCGCTCCGAGCGAACTTCAGATCCGTGAATGGACGCCAGGTTCATGATGCTGCCAGAGCGGCGGGAGAGTCCGGAATTCGCTCGACGCGCCATCGAGCGTCGGCGAATTCCGCAATCGCCCCGCTAGAGCTCGTCCAGGGCCTTAGCGATCAGGCTCGCGGTGTGGTTCCAGCCGGGCAGCTTCAGGCCTTCCTCCTGGGACACGAGGCGCATCCTGTCGCGCCTGACCGTGTCGCCGACCAGCTCGCGCAGGGCGTCGGCGAAGGCCTCGGCGTCGTTCGGCGGCACGAGCAGGCCCGCGCCCGGATAGATGGCCTCCGGGATCGCTCCGCCGGTCGTCGCCACGATCGCCAGGCCATGCGCCTGGGCCTCGGCGAACACCATGCCATAGCCCTCGTAGACGCTGGCCAGGGCGAAGATGTCGGCTTGCCGGTAGAACTTGGCCGCCTGGACCTCGTCCACCTCGCCGATCAATTTCACCCGTTCGCCCAGCCCGAGCATGGCGATCTGGCTGATCAGGGCTTCGGCCACCTCGGGCTCGCGCTCCAGGCTGCCGGCGATGGCGCAGGTCCAGTCCAGGTCCTCGATGCGGGCCAGGGCCTCGACCAGGATGTGGTGCGCCTTTCGCGGACTGATCGAGCCCATCGAGAAGATCCGCACGGGCCCGGGCGGGCGTTCGGCGCCGTAGACGAAGCGGTCTGCTTCGGGCGGTTTGTCCACTCCAGGCTGGGCCACGGTGATCAGCCCGCCCGGCACGCCGAAGGCGGCCTCCAGGATGGCGGCGGTGGTCTCGCTGGTGACGATCACCGCGCGCACCGAGGTCAGGGCGTCCTGCTCCTCGGCGGCGAAGGTGGCCGACATCATCGGCGACAGCCCGGTCTCCAGCGCCAGGGGATGATGCACCAGGGCGGCCAGCCGCAGGCGCTCCCTCTCCCGCCGCGCCAGGCCCGGCAGGGTGCCGAGCGCCAGGCCGTCGATCACCACAAGGGCGTTGTCGGGCACAGCCGCCAGCGAGGCGGCCACGGTCAGGCGGTCGTCCTCATTGGGGAAGGGGAAGGTCGAGGGCCATTCCAGCACCTCCACCCACCAGCCGTCCTCGCGCAGGGCCTCGATCACCCGGCGGTCGTAGAGGGTTCCGCCGGTGCGCTGCTCCAGCGGCCCCGGCAGGGCGAAATAGAGCCTAGGCAAGGGGGCCCTCGCACCAGGCGCGGGCCACGTGGCTCTCATTGAGGGTGACGCGCAGCTTGGTCAGCCCGGAGGCGTGCGGGCCGAGATCCCCGCTCCTCACCTTCATGGCCATCTCCTGAAAGATGTGCTGCGCCAGGAACTCGGTGGTGGTCGGCCCCTTGCCCTTGAACGGGGCATGCTCGTCGAGGTTGGCATAGTTCATCGGCTTGAGGATCGCCTTCAGGGCCTCCGTCGCCCGGCCGATGTCGACCACGATGTTGTCCGGATCGAGTTCCTCGCGGAAGAAGGCCACGTCGACCACGAAGGTGGCGCCGTGCAGGCCCTGGGCCGGGCCGAACACCTCGCCGGGCAGGCTGTGGGCGATCATGATGTGGTCGCGGACTTCGACGGCGAACATGGGAGGCTCCGGGGGCTCAGCGGTAACGGATCAGGTGGCAGAGGGTGTCGGGGTCGGCGAGGATCGCGCCCATGCGCGACGGCATTTCGGCGAACGGCGTCTCGCTGGCGACCAGCGGGTCGAGCCGCGGGTCGGCGCAGAGGGCCAGGGCCTCGGCCAGGCGGCGACCGTGGCTCCAGCCCTGGCGGTGCGAGGGCGCGACAGAGCCGACCTGCGAGGCCTTGAGCGTCAGGCGCTGGCTGTGGAAGGCGCCGCCGAGGTCCACGGCCACCGGCTTGTCGCCGAACCAACTGAGTTCGATCACCTGGCCTTCGAAGGCGCAGAGCGACAGGGCCAGGTTCAGCCCGGCCGAACTGGCCGAGGCGTGGAACACCGTGCGGCGCTCCCCGTCTCCCTCGCCGGGCAGGGCGAAGCGGAGGCCCAGGGCCTCGGCCACCGCGCGGCGGGCCGGATTGACGTCGATCAGCAGCACGTCGGCGCAGGTCCGGGCCGCGACCCAGGCGGTCAACAGGCCAATCACCCCGCCGCCGACCACCGCCACGCGCTCGCCGGGTTGCAGCCCCGCGTCCCAGGTGGCGTTCAGCGCCGTCTCCACCTGCGGGGCCAGGGCCGCGCGCTGCGTACTGACCTCATCGGGCACGGGGACCAGCATGCTTGCCGGCGCATTGAACAGGCTCTGATGGGGATGCAGGCCGAACACCCGGCGTCCGGCGAGTTCGGCCGGACCCTCCGTGACAACCGCGACCATCGCATAGCCATATTTTACGGGATAAGGGAAGGCGCCCTCCTGCAGGGGGCAGCGCATCCGCTCCCGCTCGCTCGGAGGGACTTGGCCGTGGAACACCAGATTTTCGGTGCCCCGGCTGATCCCGCTGACCAGGGCTTGGGCCTGCGCCTGCCCTGCACCGGGGGGCCCGGGTTCGACGGGTCGAAGTTCGACCTCGCCGGGTCCGATCGTCCACAGCGCCAGCGCCGTCACGCCGCATCCTTAAGGTTGTTTCCGGTGGCCCTCATCTCGCTGCGCCCTTATCACGTCGCCCAATGGACCAAAGCCTGAAATCGATCCCGACCTTCGATATGGACGCCGAGGAGGCCAGGCTGCCCCTGCGCCGCGCCCTGGTGATCGCCCTCAACCTGCTGAGCATGGCCGGCCTCGCCTGGGCCATGGGCAGCGTGCTCGGCAACCACGGCTGGCAGGCCCCTGAGATCGCCTTCATGGCCATCTACCTGATCGGCCTGCCCTGGACCCTGCTCGGCTTCTGGAACTCGGCGATCGGCTTCGTGCTGCTGCGCCTGTGCAAGGACCCGGTCGGCTACACCAATCCGGCGATGCGCCGCACGCCCGAGGATAGCGCCGTCGTCACCCGCACGGCCGTGTGCCTGTGCGTGAGGAACGAGGACGTGGCCGCCGCCTTCGCCCGCCTGCGCACCATGGTCGAGAGCGTGGCCGCCACCGGCGAGGGCCGCCATTTCGACTTCCACATCCTGTCCGACACCAGCCGAGCCGAGGTGGCCGAGGCCGAGGAGATGATGTTCCTCGCCCTGCAGAGCCGCTTCCCCTTCACCGGCCTGCACTACCGCCGCCGCACCCTCAACACCGGCTACAAGGCCGGCAACCTCGAGGAATTCGCCCGGCGCTGCCGCCGCCAGTACCAGCACATGATCGTGCTGGACGCCGACAGCGTGATGTCCGGCCGCGCCATGCTGCGCCTGGTGCGCGCCATGCAGGCCAATCCCGAGCTCGGCATCCTCCAGACCCTGGTCGTCGGACGCCCCAGCGAGAGCGCCTTCACCCGCATCTTCCAGTTCGGCATGCGCCATGGCATGCGCGCCCAGACCACCGGCTCGGCCTGGTGGCAGGGCTCCTCCGGGCCCTACTGGGGCCACAACGCCATCATCCGCATCGCTCCCTTCGTCGACCACTGCGCCCTGCCGCCGATCCCCGGCCAGGGGCCGCTGCGCGGGCCGATCCTCAGCCACGACCAGGTCGAGGCCGCCCTGATGCGCGGAGCCGGCTGGCACGTGCGGGTGATCCCGGACGAATACGAGAGCTGGGAGGAGAACCCCACCAACCTGCCCGACTTCATCAAGCGCGACCTGCGCTGGTGCAACGGCAACCTGCAGTACATCCACCTGATGTCCATGCCGGGCCTGATCGGCATGGGCCGCTTCCAGCTGATCAACGCCATCGCCATGTACGTCGGCGCGCCGATGAACTTCCTGATGCTGCTGGCCGGCCTGTCGATCGCGCTGACGCCCAATCCGCCGGACCTGGCCACCCGCATGGCCTTCGGCCTCTATGCCGTCTCGCTGTTGCTCGGCTTCGCCCCGCGCCTGCTGGGCGTGCTCGACATCGTGCTCGGCGGCCGCGCCAAACAGTACGGCGGCGCCCTGCGCATGATCGTCGGCTGCGCGCTGGACTGGAGCTTCTCGATGATCATCGGGCCGATCATGATGCTGGCCCAGACCGTGTTCATCGGCGGCCTGTTCTTCGGCCGGCGGATGATCTGGGACGCCCAGAACCGCGACGACCGCTCGATCTCCATGAAGGAGGCGCTGCACGGCCTCTGGCCCCAGCTCACCTTCGGCCTGGTCGCCGTGACCATCCTCGGCCTGTTCATGCCGCCGGCGATCCTCTGGGCGGGGTTGACCATCATCCCCTGCCTGCTGGCCGTGCCGTTCACCTGCCTCACCTCGATGCGGGCGGTCGGCCGGGCCATGACCCGCGCGCGCCTCTGCGCCATCCCCGACGAGTTCGCCACGGCCTGGGAGATCGGCGGCGATGGCCGCCCGGCGATCCTGGAGACCGCGGTGGGGCGCCTGGCGGGCCTGGAGCCCGAGCCGGCCGACGCGGCCTGAGGCGGCTCTACAGCCCCGCGGCCAGGCGGCTTAGCCTCTCCTTCCCCCTCGATGGGGGAAGGTCGGGATGGGGGCGCTCCGGTGCGGCGCCAGAAGAGGCAATGGAGGCGGTACAGCCTCCCGCGCCCTTCCGTTGATCGACTGCCCCCCTCCTTTTCGCGTAGCGACGGTTTCAGGGGGCATCTCCCCACGACAAAGGGCCGCCTCCCGTACGGGAAGCGGCCCTTCGCCCCTGGGAGGCTCGCAGCTAGCTCGGGCCGGGCCAGGACAGCGGAAACCCGCTCGCGGCCGGCCCTAGCCTAGGGTCTAGGCTAGGCCATCACCACGATGTTCACCCGGCGGTTCTGGGCCCGCCCGGCCTTGGACTTGTTGTCGGCCACCGGCGCCGTCTCGCCATAGGAAATGGTGTTCATCCGGTTCAGCGCGACGCCCTGCTCGTTGAGGAACAGGCGCACCGCCTCGGCCCGCTCTTCGCCGAGGGTCATGTTGTAGTCGGCCGTACCGGTGGCGTCGGTATGGCCCTGGATTTCAATATAGACGTTGCGGTTGTCGGACTTCAGCTTGCCGGCGAAGTCCATCAGCTTGGCCTTCTCGTCGTCCGACAGGGCGTACTTGTTCAGCTTGAACTTGTAGCCGTCGTCCTGGAGCGTGACGTTGTAGAGGAACTTGCCTTCGGCGAGCTTGCCCGCCGCCTCGGCCCGCTCGTAGGCCTCGCGGCTGGTCTTGTCGAGGCGCGCCAGCATCTGGTCATGTTCGGCGATCCGGGCCTTCTGCTGGTCGGCCGCAGACTGGGTGTTGGTTATCTTCTCGTCGACAGCCGCCACATGGGTGTTGACGTATTTTTCGGTGGCGCACCCGGTCACGGCGAAAGCGGCGGCCAGGGCCGCTCCGACCATCCAGGTATTGGGCCTCACTGCGATCATCTTCATCCTCTCCAATCAGGGACCGCGCGTTCTACGGCCTCGTCTTCCCCGACATGCAACTGTGCAAGCGTGAGCGGGGCGTAAGTATGGCGGGATGTCGGCGTGAGTGCGCCTTTGTGCGGCAAGGAAAGAGGCAGGCTCAGCCCGGCTGCTTTCCTTTCGTGAACGGCTTGCCGCCGCCCGGCTTCTTCTTGAATGGCGGTTTGCCGCCTTGGGGACGCGGTCCACGCGGACGCTCGGGCTCTCCGCCATCGACCGGCGACCACGGCTTGCGCTCGGCCCCGGCCTCGCGAGGGGGCCTGTCTTCGCGAGCGGGCCTATCTTCGCGCGGAGGCCTGGCTTCGCGAGGGGGCCTGCCTTCGCGAGCGGGTCTGTCCCCCCGAGGCGCGAAATCCTTGCGCGGGCGCGAGAACGGCCGCTTGGACTCCGGTCCCCGGGGTTCCGGGGCGCCGGCCGGCTCGATCTTCACCCCGTCGTCGTGGGCGCCCTGGATGGCCGCGGCGAAGCGTTCGGCGGCGGCCGGCGTGATCTCGAACTTGGTCTCGCGGCCGAAGATGCGGATGGCGCCGATCTCCGGCTTGGTCACGTGGCCGCGGCGGCAGATCAGCGGGATCAGCCATTTGGGGTCGGCGTTCTTCTCGCGCCCGATGTTGAGCCGGAACCAGATCCCGTCCGAGGCGCCTTCGCGCTGCTCGCGCCGGTCCCGGCTCCAGTCCTTGGGCCCATCGGCGTTGGAGCGGCCCTTGTCCTTGGAGAAGGCCTCGCGCGGCTCGCGCAGATAGGCGCCGCCGTCGAACAATTCCTCCGGCGCCGGCAGGCGGGCGCGATAGAGGCGCACCAGGGCGGCGGCCACGTCCTCGGGGCTGCGCTGCTCCAGCAGGGTGCGGGCCAGGGCGACGTCCTCCTCGGTGGTCTCCTCGGTCAGCACCGGATCGGTCAGCAGGCGTTCGGTGTCCTGCTTGCGGATCTCCTCGGCGGCGGGCGGCCCGCTCCAGTTCGCCTCGACGCCCGCGGCGCGCAGCACCTGCTCGGCCCGCCGGCGGCGGCTGTAGGGCACCAGCAGGACCGAGACGCCCTTCTTGCCCGCCCGGCCCGTGCGGCCCGAACGGTGCAGCAGCGGTTCGCGGCTGGACGGGACGTCGGCGTGGACCACCAGGCCCAGGTCGGGCAGGTCGAGCCCGCGCGCGGCCACGTCGGTAGCCACCAGGACGCGGGCGCGTCCGTCGCGCAGGGCCTGGAGGGCCAGGTTGCGTTCGTTTTGCGACAGCTCGCCCGACAAGGCGACCGCGCCGAAGCCGCGCTCCAGCAGGTTGGAATGCAGGTGCCGCACCGACTCCCGGGTGTGGCAGAACACGATGGCCGCGCGCGCGTCGACGAAGCGCAACACATTGACCACCGCGTGTTCGGTCTCGTTGGGCGCGATCAGCATGGCGCGATACTCGATGTCGCCATGGGCGACGTCGCGCACCGTGTCGATGCGCACCGCATCCTTCTGATAGGTGCGCGCCAGGGCCACGATCTCGCGGGCCAGGGTGGCCGAGAACAGCAGCGTGCGGCGCTCGGCGGGGGCCGCGTCGAGGATGAACTCCAGGTCTTCGCGGAAGCCCAGGTCGAGCATCTCGTCGGCCTCGTCGAGCACCACGGCGCGGAAGGCGGAGGCGTCCAGGTTGCCCCGCTCCAGGTGGTCGCGCAGGCGCCCGGGCGTGCCGACCACGATGTGGGTCCCGCGCTCCAGGGCGCGCTGTTCGCGGCGCGGGTCCATGCCGCCGACGCACACGACGATGCGCGCCTCGGCCTTGGCGTAGAGCCACAGCAGCTCGCGCTCGACCTGCAGGGCGAGCTCGCGCGTCGGGGCGATCACCAGCGCCAGGGGCGCGCCCGGCGGCGGCAGGACGTCGGCGTCGCCGAGCAGGGTCGGGGCGAGCGCCAGGCCATAGGCCACGGTCTTGCCCGAGCCGGTCTGGGCGGAAACCAGCAGGTCCTGGCCCTCGGCGCGCGCTTCCAGCACCGCGGCCTGAACGGGCGTGGGCTCGTCATAGCCCTTGTCGGCCAGGGCTCTGGCCAGAGACGGATGAAGTTCGGGGAAAGGCATCGGCGCCATGTGGGCCCAAAAGCACGATGCTGCAATGCGCAAACGGCTCAGCGCTTCAATTCGTCATCCCAGGGCGGAGCGGAACGGCGCTGCGCCGCGTGATCAAAGGGCGCAACCGGCTCGAATCGGCTGCGCCCTTCAGGTCACGCCGTCCTCGCCTTCGACGGCAAGAACGCCATCACGATTCGAGTATGACTCGCCCGTGGATCGAGTCCATCAGCCGTATTCGTCCAAATGTGGCGGCGCGGAATTATGCCGCCCACTGTGGCGCCGGCACCAAGGCGGCCGCCGCCCTGGGGCAGGGTCTTTCCGCCCACGTGGGCTTCCTGCACGCCCGCGGCTCCGGCCCCGTGCGCGGCACCGAGGTCCACCGCACCGAGTCCGGGTTCATGCGCACCAAGAAGGACCCGCGCTTCGAGTTCGACGTGACCCCCTGCGGCTTCCGCGAGGCCGCCGATCCGCGCCCCGCAGGCCGATGCAGCCGCCCGTCGGCGCCTGGCGTCGAACGGCGACAGCTTGGCGCGACTTCTAGGACAGGGTGCGGGCAGCGCCGGCCTGGCGGCAGCGGATGAGCTTGTCGGTCGCGACCTTGGTCGGCGCCTGCGCGCCCGCCCGTGAGGCTTGCGGTTCCACATGCAGCCTGGGCCCAATGCCGAGCGCCTAGTTCAGCTCGAGGGCCTGTAGCCAGTCGCCCAGCTTATCGTCCGGCGTCTTGGTGAGATCCTTGGCGAGGACATGGACGAGCTTGGCCCGGGCCTCCGGGGTCATCTGGCGGCGGATCGCCGCGAGCGTTCGGGGCGGCGCGGCGACACAAAGCCGGCCGAGATCGCCATTGGCCGCCTTGGCGTTGATGGCGGACGCAAGGGTTTCGGCGAAACGATAGCGACGCCTGTGGGCCGCCTGTCGCCGCTCCTCGATGCTGAACCGCGCCCCGCCGCTATCGAACGCCACACCCTGCGGATGGGACCGGGAGATCGGCTGGACATGCATTTCCTGGAACGTGACGAAGTCGCTGCCCCGGTCGGAGCGACGCACCCAGCGGGCGTGGGCGTTGTCGGCGAGTAGGAAGTCGGTGCGCATTACGGACATGGCTGGGTCCTTCGATGGAAGTCGGGTTCCCGTGGCTCGTGGGGCGCCGGCCCGGGGCAGCGTGTCCGAGGGGCGATGCCCTTCTGCCTCCAGGCGCCGCCGCCCTGGGATCAGGCGCCCGACGCCTTACGAGTGGCGAGGGCGACTTGGCTGGGCATCACTCCTCCGATCAGCCCGGCATGATGATCGCCGCCCCCTCACACGCATTGCGGCTGATCAATCGGGCCTACTCCATCCGATCCCCAAGGTCGGGCTGGGCTGGCATGGTCCCCTGCATCGCGATCCAAGCTGCGCTCCTCAACGGCGGTCTTCCTGCGGGGGACCGTCCTTCGCAAGTTCCTCGTCCAACAGACGCTCAAGCAACGCCCTGGTCACATCGTCCTTGGTTTCAGCCAGAAGGCGCGGGTAGCGCTCGATGTTGGCGCGATGAACGAATCTTTGGACGGGCTCGGCGATGTCGCCCCCGCCATCAGCAAGCTCCGTAGCGGACCGGGGCCGATTTGACCGCCGAGGAGCGCGCCTGGACCATGCCGGGCGGCGCTAACGCGCCGCCGCGGCGACGCCGTCGCGCACCTGGTCGGACGGGTACACCACCAGTCGGTCGCCCGGCCGCACGCCAGACACGACCTCGGCGACGGTCTCCGTCAGCGCGCCGATCTGCACCGGCCTGAGCCTCAGCTTGCCGCCCTCGAGCCGATATACCGCCCAGCCGCCGCTGTCCCGGACCAGCGCGCCCAGCGGCGCGACCACCGCGGATGGGGTCTGCCGAAGGAACACGCGCCCCCAGACCCGATAGCCGGGCGCGAGACCCATCCAACTTTCAGACGGGCCCGTGAACTGCAGCATCACCAGGGCCCGCTGTTCCTCGACCCCGAGGGCCGAAATCTTGGTGAAGCCCTGGGGTTCGACCAGACGCACCTCGGCGGGGATCGGACGCGGGCCGCCCCAGTTGTAAACTTCCGCCTTCATGCCCGGCCGGATCTTGACGGCGTCCTGCGACAGGAACTCGATCTGGGCCTCCAGACCCATCGTCTCGCCGACCTCGACGAGCGGCGCCCCGGCGACGACAGGCCGCTCGCTCTGTTGAAGCAACCGGGTGACCACCCCCGATGCCGGCGAGGTCACCTCGATCATGCCGCGGCCCTCGGCTTCGGGGCCCATGAGCGCTGCTTCGGCCTGGCGAAGCGCGGCGCGACGCGCCCGGATGTCGGCCTCGGCAGCGGCCACGGCCTGTTCAGCGGCCTCTCGGGCGGAGACCACGTTGTCGTAGGCCTGGCGGGAGACGCCGCTAGGCACGAGAGGGGCCATACGCTCAGCTTCGCCCTTGGCGCGGAAGGCTTCGGCCTTCAGCCGGCTGCGGTTGGCCTCTGCGGCGGCCAGGGCCGAACCCGCTTCCGCCATGGCGGCCTCCGCCTGGGCGCGGGCGCGGGGATCGAGGAAGTCGGCGCTGGCCGGCGTAAGGCGCGCCACGACCGTGCGTCCCGCGATCACTCGGTCGCCGACCTCCACCGGGAGGCGTTCCACGCGGCCGGCCGCCGGGGCGGCCACGACATAGGCCTGGCGCGCCCGCGCCCAGCCCTGGTCGGACACGGTCTCGGCCACCGGCCCGCGGGCGACGGCTCCCGTCTCCACAAGAAGCGGCCGCGGCATGAGCAGCCAACCGATCACCGCCAGGGCCGCGGCGCCGAGGATGCAGAGGACGAGCCAGCGGATCGTGGTCTTGCGCGCCATGATCATTCCCGGGTCTTGAGGACCGCGACCAGGTCCAGGGTCCAGACCCGCCGCGTCACCAGGGCGGCGGCCACGGCCACCGCTACGAAATAGGTCAGCACCGAACGACCATAAGCCCCGGGCGTGATGATCGCCGGCAAGCGCAGCTCCTCGTGCTGGAAGGCCTGCACGAGGAGCTGGGCGAGCCCTTGGCCGCCCAGTACGCCGACCGGCGCGGCGGCAAGGGTCAGCAGCAGCATCTCTCCCGCCAGGATGTAGGCGCACTCGCTCTGGTCGAAGCCCAGCACCCTCAAGGTCGCCAGGTCCCGGCTGCGTTCGGCCAGGTTGATGCGACAGATGTTGTAGGCGATGCCGAAGGCGATGGCCGAGGCGAAGGCCAGGTAGAAGGTCATTTCCGTCGTCAGGGTCTGGACCATCGCGCTGCGGAACGCCGACACCGTGTCGGCGCGCGAAACGGCGGCCACGATCTGGGGCGTCCGCTCGACGGCGGCGTAGAACTGCGGACGCGCGTCCGCGGCCACCAGGAGGCCTGCGGCCGTGGCCACGTCGCCGTCGCCCATCAACCGGTCGAGCTGCAGGCGATCCATGAACACGCCAAGACCAGCGTAGTCTCGCGACATGCCGGTGACCGGCAGCACGACCTGCGGCCGCCGATCCTGGTAGATCTCGATCTCGATCCGGTCACCGGGTCTGGCGCGCAGGCGCGCCAGCAGGGAGTCGGAGACGATCGTGCCGCCTTTGAAGGGGACGGGTCGATCGGACGGGTCCAGCGGCCGTTCGAGGGTTCCATCGGGATCGACGCCATAGACCACGATCTTTTCCTCATGACCGTGAAAGCGGGCGCGGGCCTGGGTCGCCTGCAACGGCTCGGCCTTGATCACGCCGGGCAGGCGGGCGGCCTCGATCGCCGCGCGGGTGTCGCGCGCCTCGGCGAAGCCGATCAGGTCGCTCCAGTGACGGGCGCGGAAGTAGGCCTGGTCCAGAACCTCGTCGACGCTGCCGAACATGAACTGGGTGCCGATCAGCAGCGACAGACTGGCGGCGAGGCCCAGGATGGTGAGCCCCGCGCGCGCCGGGTAGCGCTCGAGACTCCGCACGATCAGGCGGCTGGGCTGGTCCAAGGCGCGCCACAGGGCCAGCCTCTCCAGCAGCCCTTTGCGGAACACCGCCGGGGCCGGGGCCCTCATCGCCACCGCCGGACTGAGGACGGCCGCCCGCCGCACCGCGATCGCCGCCCCAAGGACGGCCGTGAGCACCGCCATCGCGGAGGCCGAGGCGAACGCCGGCCAGGAGAACTGCGTCGCCAGGTGGGTGAAGCGGACATAGTTGTGGAACAGCCCGGTGACCAGACCGCCGATCCAGCCGCCGAGCACGCCGCCGGCCGCGGCGCCGGCCAGGCCGATGAGCGCTGCGAACTTCAGGTAGGCCGAGGCGGCCTCCAGATCGCTGTAGCCGAACGCCTTCAGCAGGCCGATCTGCTCGCGCTCGGTATCCACCAGCCGGCCGAGCACGAGGTTGACCAGGCCCGCCGCCACCACGAGGAACACCGGCGGTATGACCAGGGCGAGGACGCCCAGTTGGTCGATATGCTCCTGCTGGAACTGGTTGGACACCTGGTCCTGGCGGGCGATGGCCGGCTGTCCCCCGTAGGGGGCGAGAAGACGGTCGACCTCGTCGAGCACCCTGGCCGGCGACGCCCCATGGGCCAGGGCCAGGGACACGCTGGAGAAGGCGCCGCCCAGGCCCGTCACCTGCTCCACCACCCCACGGGGCGCCCACAGCACCGCCTGGTGGGCGTCGTCGGGCATCTGGGACGCGGGACCGGGCAGGTAGGCGAACTCGGCCGACAAAGCCGAACCGACGATACGGACAGTGAATTCCCTTCCAGCCACGGTCATGGTCAGGCTGTCGCCCAGGCGCACCTTGGCGGCGTCGAGAAAGGTCTTGAGCCCCACGGCCTCGTTGGTCTGGTTCGGGTCGGGCATGCGGCCCTGCATCAGGACGATGCGGTTGAGCGCCGCCCGGCCGTCGTCGGGCAAGGAGATGAGGCGGGCCGTGGCGGGCCGCAGCTGGCCCGGGACTTTCATCAGGCCGAACCCCAGGGCCCGCGGATCGACCGCCGTCACGCCGTCGATCCGGCCGAGATCTCGGGCCACCGCCAGCGGCGCCCGCTTGGCGGTGGCGAACACGTCGCCGAAACGGGCCTCGGCGTAATCCAGCGCCCGCGCGGCCTTCAAGGACTGTTGGGTGGAGAAAGCCATCACCGACACGGCCACGGCGCAGGCGATCAACAGGGCGATGGCGGCCGCCTGCCACTTCAACCGCCAGAGATCGCGCAGCAACTTGCGGTCAAGGGCGCGCATCGGGCTACCAGGCGAGCTCGCCGGCGGCCTTGCGCACGGCATTCTTCTGAACTCCGGTGACCAGCCCGTCACGGAAGCGAAGAACCCGGTGGGCGATGTCGGCGACCACGGCGTTGTGGGTGACGATCATCGTGGTCGCGCCGACATCGGCCGACACCTGGGTGATCGCCTCCAGCACCTTGACCCCGCTGCCGCTGTCGAGCGAGCCGGTCGGCTCGTCGCAGAACAGGATCTCCGGACGCTTGGCGATCGCCCGGGCCACGGCCACTCGCTGCTGCTCCCCTCCAGATAGTTCCGCCGGGAAATGATCCATCCGCGCCGCCAACCCGACCCTGTCGAGGGCTTCGCGGGCATCCATCGGAGCCTCGGCGATCTCGGTGATGAGTTCGACGTTCTCTCGGGCGGTGAGGCCCGGCGAAAGGTTGAAGAACTGGAAGATGAAGCCCACCGATCGGCGGCGGTAGCGCGTCAGTTCGACGTCCGAGGCCCGCGCAAGGTCACGCGCGACCATGTCCCGGCCGTGGAATACGGCCTCCCCGCCCGAAGCGCGGTCGAGCCCGCCCAGGACGTTGAGCAAGGTCGACTTGCCCGAGCCGGACGGGCCCAGCAGCACCAAGACCTCACCGTGCTCGATATCGAGATCGACCCCCTGCAGGGCCCGCACCTCGTTGGCGGCTGTCCGGTAGATCTTGGTCAGGCCGCGGACTTGGAAGACGAGATCCGGCTGCTCGAGTGCGCTCATCGGAAATTCCATGCTTCCGATGCAATCGTGGCCGGTTTCGACGGGAGCGCCTTGACCGGCGTCAATCCGGGGCCTCGACGGCGGGCTCAGCCGATGAAGCGGATGCAGGAAGCGGCCTCGTTCAACCCGCGAAACGGCCGGACCGGGGCATGGTCAAGCTGGGGCGAACTCAGACCGCGAGGATCACCAGCATCGGCAGAACTGCGCCGGCGACGAACCACAGGAGCACGGCGCGGCGTCGGCTGGTCTGCCAGGACATGTAGAGGCCGAGCATGGTGGTAGCCGCCAAGCCGACCGACACCAGGGACGTAAACGCCTTCAAGGTCCATTGCGCGAGGACGCTGGTCAGCGGCGGCGGCGGCTTCGGACTGTCGTCCGGCTTGTCGCGCTTGCCGGCCTTGAAGCCGGCATCGTCCACATACTTTACGTGCAGGTTCTGGTTCTTGTGCATCGAGGCCAGGGCCTGCAGCACCGCCGGCGGATGGTAACCCGGCAGGGGCTTGTGAAGGTTGAAGGTCTGGAAGGCGCCGGTGATCGAGAAGAACAGGATCGCCGGGGCGAAGAAAGCTCCCGAATAGGAATGCCATACCCGCGCCGCCATCATCGCCGCCGCCCGGTTGGTTCCACGCTTCGCCGAGGTCAGTTTGATCGGCTTCACCTGGTTCATGGTCGCCTCCGTGGGCCGTGATCAGAACTTGGCCTTCAGGGTGATCTGGAAGCTGGTCGGGACCTGGAACTCGGGGGCGTTGGCCCCGCCGCCCTGGGCCGAGGTCAGGGCGAACAGCGGCGAGCCCGGCAGGTAGGCCTTGCCCTTGATCGAGGTCACCGACTGGGTGTTGAACAGGTTCAGCACCTGGGCCTCGATGCTGTACCGGCTGATCCGGTAGGTCATCGACAGGTCCGCCTCGCTGTAGGAGGGGACCAGGCCGAGCACCGGGGTGAGCACCGTCTTGGCGCCGATCACGCACACGCCGGCGGTGTTCACGGTCGAGCAGCTGGCGTTGTTGACGTATTGCGCGCCGACGAACTTGTCGTTGAAGGCGATGATCGCGCTGTCGTCCGCCGTGAACAGATGGTCGTGCTCGATCCGCGCGCCCACGCCCGCGGTCCACAGCGGCGCGCCGGTCAGCTGGTGCCCGTTGTAGAGGGGGTTGGAGACGTCGTTCCGGCCTGTCGCGCTGTTGTACGAGTAGTTGGCGAAGACGCTGGCGCCGTACGGCAGGGCGTAGGTCCCCTGGACCTCGACGCCCTTGTAGGTCGCGCCGCCGCTGTTGGTCTCGTAGGGCTGGTTGTTGGCGTCGACGTACTGCTGGATCTTGTGGTTGAAGTCGATCCAGTAGAGGTCGCCGTCGAAGGTCAGGTTGCCGAGGTTGAAGACGGCGCCGACCTGGTAGTTGGTCGACTCCTGCGGCACGACCTTCGAAGAGGCCAGGTTGCCCACGTAGAAGTTGCCGATGTTGGGCAAAAGAATGCCCTGGGCGTATTCGGCGTAGGCGGACCAGTTGGGCGAGATCCGGTAGTTGGCCGTGAGGAACGGCAGGGTCCTGGTGAAGACCTCGTCGAACTGCACCGGCTGGGAGCCGTTGGCCAGCTTCTCGGCGACCGGGGCGTTCAGGTACAGGTCCCAGTGCACGTACTTCACGCCGGGCGTGATGGTCAGCTTGTCGGTGGGCTTCCAGTCGAACTCGACGAACGGCTGGTACTGGCGCCAGCCTGAGAACTCCACGTAGGGCAGGTTGAGCGGGGTCTGTTGATAGGGCGCCGACGGGCCGGCCTTGGTCGCCGCCTTCTCGCGGAAGTCCGGCTGCAGGTTCAGGAGGTTGACGTCGAGGATGTAGCGGTAGCTGTTGGCGCGCTCGTAGTTGGAGCCGAAGGTCAGCACGCCGAACGGGGTGGCGTAGGTGAACTTGGCGATGTCGCCGGTGACCCGGTATTCGTTCTTCTTGAGGTAGCCGGGGATGCCGTAGGTCTGCAGGGCCTTGGCGTAGGCCGAGCCGGCGGCGGGATAGGTCGGGCCCGGGACCGGCGTGACCACATTGGCCGCGTTGCTGATCTGGCTGGCGCCCGAGTGGGTGTCGTTGTCGTAGCCGAAGCTGTAGACCGTGTTGTCGATGCCGAACCCGGCCCCGAGCTCGCCCGCCAGCTTGGCGTATTCGAAGTCGGTCTGCTTGCGCGCCCAGTTGTAGCCGTAGAAGTTCTGCTGGGTCGGATCGTTGCTCAGCGAGAAGTTCTTGCCGAACTTCTCGAGGTCGCTGACCGTCGCGTCGCCGATGTCCGACTGGTTGTAGAGGTAGAAGGTGTGGGTATAGAGCGCCGTCAGGGTCAGCTTGTCGGTGATCGGCACGGCCCCCTTCAGCATCTGCACGTTGCCGTGGGTGAAGTTGTTGGTCAGGTAGCCGTTGGACGACAGCTCCTGGAAGTTGGCCAGGAACTTGGCGTCGTGCGCCTGGCTGATCTCGCCGGTCTGCAGGGTGGTGACGAACTGCCAGGTGCTGAACGAGCCGCCGGTGATCACCTGGGCGGCGCTGTGGGTAGCCTCCAGCGGCAGCGACTGCAGGTTCACCTGGCCGCCGAAGTTGGCCGGGCCGATGTCGCTGGCGCGGCCCGGGCCGCGGTCGATGATGATCCCGCCAATCGTGGAACTGGGGAAGAAGGCGGTGCCGTGGTGGCTGGGACCGTTGGTGTCGCCCCAGGCGATGCCGTCGTAGGTGATGTTGAACTGGCCGTCTGAAAAGCCGCGCAGCGCGATCTTGCCGCCGTCCGATAGACCCGCCCCGTTGGGATTGGGCTTGGCGAACATCGACGGGGCGTAGACGGCGATGGTCGAGAAGTCGCCGACGCGCGGAGCCGCCTCTTCGATGAACTTGCGGGTGATCACCGCCTCCGGCTCGGTCTCGGTCAGCACGCCCCGGGCGGGGGCCGCGGCGGCGGCTTTGCTGACGGCCTGGGCGGTGACCACGACGGCGTCGACTTCCTGCTCGTCCTTGAGGGGAACGGCGGCTGCAGCGGCGGTGTCAGCCGCACGCGCTCGACAGGCAGGCGCCGCCCACAGGCCTGCGGCCCCGACGAGCATGGTGATGAATGCGGCCGTGCCGCGGTCACGTAGATACAGCATCTTGAATCGTCCCTCATCCCGACCCGCGGTAGGCCGGCGACGCACCATTTCGGGGAGCAATCCTGGCCGCTCCGTCGGGGACAGCCCTTGCCGCAACAGCGGCGATGCGATCAAATGAAGTTAATATTTCAATCTAGCGATCAATTGTGACGATCACCAATATTAATACAGTATATCGTCCACGTAATTCAGCATTAAAAAACTTATAAACTCCTCATCCACCATCCTTTCGGAGAGATGTTGGCGAACAAAATCAACGCCATCACGGACCTCGGCTATTGTTTTTCCCGCAAGCAAGCGTTGACCGAATTCGGGAAGGATCTGCTCCATTGACGCATGCGCTGCCCGCGTCAGGCCTTCTCAGGCCGATAACGCCATGAGCCGTCAAGGTGGTGCGGCCGAGACGGGCCCCACTGCGCAGAACGAACCTGGCCGGCCAGAGGTGGTCGGGTCGGCGCAGGCGATAGCCTGGCATGACCTGGCGTCTCGACGCCGCTCCCCTCCCCGGTTCCGCGGGGCGACCCGTGTCGCAACATTTCCGTCGCGAATGAGCTGCCTTTGCCAAGCCCCCGGGGCGGCCGGATCGAAGGTCCCGAATGGATCAACCAGCCGGCGCACAGGAAAATCCACGGAATGTCGGCGTCGCCGCGCTACTTGTAGATCTCGCAGAGCAAGCTGATCACCTTTAGGGCGGCCATGTCCGCCAAGCGATAGTAGATGGTCTGAGCCTCTCGACGCGTTGTCACCAGGCCGAGGTCACGCAGCTTGGCCAGATGCTGAGAAGTCGCAGACTGGGCTAGCCCCGCATACTCCATGAGCTCGCCCGCCGAGGCCTCGCCCTCGCCAAGACGACAAAGCAGCAATAGGCGCGGCTCGCTCGCCAGCACCTTCATGAGCCGCACGGCGGCCGAGGCGCTTTTCTGCAGGGCCTTCGCGTCAGCGGCGTCGAGGGTCTTGAGCTGGGTCTCGGACATCAGGCCATCGTAGACGCACGGGGAGTCGTCACAATAGTCATGCCGGCCGGCGCGCCGGAAGGAACCGGCCGTCATCCCTCAGCACCACATAGATCGCCGGGATCACCAGGACGGTGAGCAGGGTGGAGGACGCCAGGCCGAACAGCAGCGAGATGGCCAGGCCTTGGAAGATCGGGTCGGTCAGAATCACCGCCGCGCCGATCATGGCGGCGAGTGCGGTCAGCAGGATCGGCTTGAACCGGGTCGCGCCCGCCTCCAGTAGCACGTCACGCAGCGACCGGCCTTCGCCCTGGCTATGGCGGATGAAGTCGACCAGCAGGATCGAATTGCGCACGATAATGCCGGCCAGGGCGATGAATCCGATCATGGAGGTGGCGGTGAAAGGCGCCCCGAACAGCACGTGGCCGATGACGATGCCGACCAGCGTCAGCGGGATCGGCGTGAGGATCACCAGCGGCAGGCGGAAGCTCTTGAACTGGGCCACGACCAGAAAATAGATGCCGAGGATCGCCACGCCGAACGCCGCGCCCATGTCGCGGAAGGTGACCCAGGTGATCTCCCACTCCCCGTCCCACAGCACTGTCGGCCTGGTTTCATCGTTGGGCTGGCCGTGCAGGCGGATCGCCGGCTTGGGCGTGGCGCCCCAATCGTGGGTCTTGATGGCCCTGTCCACATCCAGCATGCCATAGATCGGGGCCTCATAGCGGCCCGCGAGTTCCGCGGTCACCATCTCGGCGTCGCGCCCGTCCCGCCGGAAGATGTGCGGCGAACCGGGCTCCTCCGACGCCTTCACCACCTCGCCCAGTTGCACCAGGCGCGGGCCCTTCGGCCCTTGGGAGACAGCCGCGGGCATGGCGGCCAGGCGGCCATCCCACCTGCGGTCCGACTGCGGCAGGCGCACGGCGATCGGCACGGGCTGGCGTTCCTCGCCGCGGTGGGAATAGCCGACCTCCTCGCCGCCCAGCGCCGCGCCAATGGAGTCGTACAACTCACGTTCGTTGAGGCCGAACACCTCGACCTGGTCGCGCAGGGGCGTCAGACGAAGGCGCGGCCGAGACTCCCCGTGGCTGTCGTCGACGTCGACGATCGAGGGATTGGCCTTGAACATCGCCTTCACCTGATCGGCGACGGCGCGGCGGGTGGCGGCGTCAGGACCGTAGACTTCGGCCAGGAGCGTCGCCAGCACCGGCGGCCCGGGCGGCGGCTCAACCACCTTCAGCGAACCGCCCGGCGGCAAGGGCAGTGCGGCCAGGCGCCGGCGCAGGTCCAGCGCCACGGCGTGGCTGGCGCGCGAGCGCTCGGCCTTGGGCAGGAGTTCGATCTGCAGGTCGCCCATCTCGGGGCGGTTACGAAGATAGTAGTGGCGCACGAGGCCGTTGAAATTGAACGGCGCGGGGGCCCCGGCATAGGCCTCCGCGCTGGCCGTCTCGGGCAGGGTCCGGGTCACAGCCGCAACCTGGGTGAGGACCCGCTCTGTGGCCTCCAGGCTGGTCCCCTCGGGCAGGTCGGCGACCACCTGCAGCTCGTTCTTGTTGTCGAATGGCAGAAGCTTGACCGTCACCGTCTTGGTGGCGAACAGGGCGCAGGCCAGGAGGGTGGCGACGCCGACGGCGAGCAGGAAGGTCCAGGCGCTCCGGCGGGTCGCGATCACCGGGGCCGCGACGCGGCGGTAGAGGCGGCCGAGGGGGCCTTCGTCGCCGTGGCCCCCCTTCCCCGCCTTAACCGCCTTGCGGGCGAAGCGAATCATCAGCCAGGGGGCGATCACCACCGCCACGAAGAAGCTGAACACCATGGCGGCGGAGGCGTTGATCGGGATCGGCGCCATGTAGGGGCCCATCAGCCCCGAGACGAACAGCATGGGCAGCAACGCCGCCACCACCGTCAGGGTGGCGACCACGGTCGGATTGCCCACCTCGGCCACCGCCTCGATCGCCGCCTGGGACCGGCTCCGACCGTCGTTCATCGCCCAGTGTCGGGAGATGTTCTCGATCATGACGATGGCGTCGTCGACGAGGATGCCGATCGAGAAAATCAGGGCGAACAGGCTGACGCGGTTGATCGAATAGCCCATCACCTTGGAGGCGAAGAGCGTCAGCATGATCGTGGTCGGGATGACGATGGCGGTGACCAGCGCCTCGCGCAGGCCGATGGCGAAGGCGATCAGGGCGACGATCGACACCGTCGCCAGACCGAGGTGGAACAGCAGCTCGTTGGCCTTGTCGTTGGCCGTCTCGCCGTAGTCGCGCGACACCGACACCTGCAGGTCGGAGGGCAGCAACGGGCCCTTGAGGCGCTCGACCCTCTCAAGGATCGCCTTGGACACCAACACGGCGTTGGCGCCCTTGCGCTTGGCGATCGCAAGGCTGACGGCGGGCGCTTCGCTCCACCCGCCGCCGGACACACGCGCGTAACGCCAGGCGCGCGCCTGATCCTCGCGCGGGCCCTGCAGCACGCGGGCCACGTCGCGCACGTAGACCGGATCACCGCGGATCGATGGAACGGTGAGCAGGCCGACGTCCTGGGCGGTCCTCAGCGTCTGGCCGGCGATCACGTCCACTGCCCGACCGGTCTCGCGCACCCCGCCCACCGGGAAGGCGCGGTTGGCCTGGCGGACAGTGTCGATCAGGGCGCTGAGGGCCACGCCACGGGCGTTCAGCCGGGCCGGATCGGGCTCTACCCGGATCTCCTCGGGGCGTCCGCCGACGATGAAGGTGAGGCCCACGTCATCGACCTTGGCGATCTCGGTGCGCAGCTTGCCGGCGACGTCATAGAGGGCCTGATCGCTCCAGCGGCCGGCCGCGCCGGGCGTGGGCGACAGGGTCAGGACCACAATCGGCACGTCGTTGATGCCGTGGGCCTGGATCAGGGGTTCGGGAACGCCGACGGGGATCTTGTCGTAGTTGGCGCGGATCTTCTCATGGATGCGGACGATGGCGCTGTCGGGGTCGGTCCCCACCTTGAAGCGAGCCGTGACCATCACCCGGTCGTCGTCGGCCTGGGTGTAGATATGGTCCACGTCGCTCACGCTTTTGACGATGGACTCCAGGGGCTTGGCCACGAGCTCCACGGCGTCGGCCGCCTTGAGACCGTCGGCGCGCACCATCACGTCGACCATGGGCACGCTGATCTGCGGCTCCTCCTCGCGAGGGATGGTGGCGACCGCCAGCAGGCCGAGCGCCAGGGCTGCGATCAGGAACAGCGGCGTGAGCGGCGATGCGAGGGCGGCAGCGGTCAACCGGCCGGACAGGCCGAGCTTCATCGGCCGCTCCTCGCCACCACGACATCGCCCCGGACCAGGCCCGACAGCACCTCGACCTGGCCGGTTGCGGGTCCCGGCGCGAGCTGCACCGGCACGTCGTCGAAGCGGCCCTGCGCACCCTTCACCCGCACATAGTCGATGCCGAAGCGGGCGGTCACGAAGCGAGCCGGGATGACCAGGGCCTGGCGCCGGCCGACCGGCAGGCGGGCCGTGAGTCTCTGGCCGACGAAGTCCGGGTTCAGGTCCGGCGCGGTGAGATCGGCGCGCGCCTGCCCCGCCTCCACGCCTGGATAGACTTGGGCCACCACGGCCCGGCCGCCCTTGACCTCGTCGACGGTGACCGACTGGCCGACCTTGAGACCGCGCGCGTCGGCTTCCGGCGCCTCGATGCGGATGATTAGCGGACCGGCGGTGACGGTCGCGATCGACTGGCCCGGCGTCACCACCGAGCCGGCGGGCACGTCGGCGCGCAGCACGCGACCGTCGGCTGGCGCGAGGACGGCGCCTTGGGCGGAAGTCTCGGCGCTAGCGTCGCGCTGGGCCTTGGCGGCCCGGAGTTGACCATCCGCCGCCATGGCGGCCGCCTGGGCTTGGTCGAGCCTGGCCTTGGCGTAGACGCCGTGGTCATAGAGGTCCTGGATGCGGGCGAGGTCGGCGCGGGCGCGAACCGCTTCGGCCTCGGCCGCCGCCGCCTGGGCGCCGTAGGCTCGCGTCTGCAGCCCTGTGCGATCGTCGCGGACGACGCCAATCACCTGCCCCCTGCGCACCCGGTCCCCCGCCACGACGGACAGGGACGACAGCGTGCCGCCGACCCGGGCGCGGGCCTCAGCCATGTCTCGGGTTGTGACGATGGCCGCCACCGGCTTGAGATCGGGGATGTCCGTGGGCTGGACGGTGATCTGCTCACCCTCGGCCTGAATGACCGACGGTGGCGCTTCGGTCTGGCGGCCGCAGCCGGCCAGCGCCGTGGCAGCGGCGGCGGCCAGCAGCGATCGGGTCAGGGATGGGATGCAAGCCATTGGCGCCAGTCCACGTATATTAGCTATTGCGCATATTCGAGTTATTGAATATACAAGTCAAGCTCAAGGTCGGGACCGTGGCCTGGCGCAACGCCAAACGCCTTGAGGCGGATCAATGCCCCTTCCCGTCACCAGCGCAGGATGGCGCTATGACAAGGAGGAAGGCTGCATGACCAGGATCGTCATTCTCGGCGCCGGCATCGGCGGCTCGACGGCGGCGTTCGAAATCAAGCATGGGCTCGGCGACAGGGCGGAGGTCGTGGTCGTGAACCACGGCGACACCTTCCACTTCGTACCGTCCAACCCGTGGGTGGCGGTGCACTGGCGCGAGCGCGAGGCGATCGAGGTCAAGCTTGGACCGGTAATGGCCAAGCGCAGGATCGCCTTCCGCGCCGAGGGCGCCAAGCGCGTGGTTCCGAACGAGAACCGCCTCGAGCTGACCACCGGCGAGAGCCTGCCGTACGACTACCTGGTGATCGCCACGGGCCCGGAGCTGGCGTTCGATGAGATCGAGGGCCTGGGCCCGGCCGGCCACACCCAGTCCGTCTGCCATGTGGACCACGCCGAGCACGCGGCTGCCGCCTTCGACGAGTTCGTCAAGGACCCCGGCCCGATCGTAGTGGGCGCCGTGCAGGGCGCCTCGTGCTTCGGCCCGGCCTACGAGTTCGCCATGATCCTCGATACCGAGCTCAAGCGCCGGAAAATCCGCGACAAGGTCCCGATGACCTTCGTCACCTCCGAGCCCTACATCGGGCACCTCGGCTTGGACGGCGTTGGCGACACCAAGGGCATGCTCGAAAGCGAGATGCGCGACCGTCACATCAAGTGGATCACCAATGCCAAGGTGGCCAAGGTCGACGCGGATGTGATGCACGTGGAGGAAGTCGGCGAGGACGGCGCGGTCAAGGCCGTTCACGACCTGCCCTTCAAGTACGCCATGATGCTGCCCGCGTTCCGCGGGGTGGCGGCGGTGCGCGGCATCGACGGCCTGACCAATCCGCGCGGCTTCATCGTGGTCGACAAGAACCAGCGAAACCCGACCTATCCCAACATCTTCGGCGTGGGTGTGTGCATCGCCATCGCCCCGACCGGCAAGACCCCAGTGCCGGTTGGCGTGCCAAAGACGGGCTTCATGATCGAGAGCATGGTCACGGCCGTGGCCGAGAACCTCAAGGCCCTGATCGCCGGCCGGCCGGCCACCGCCGAAGCCACCTGGAACGCCATCTGCCTCGCCGATTTCGGCGACGGCGGGGTGGCCTTTGTCGCCCAGCCGCAGATCCCGCCGCGCAACATCAACTGGGTCTCGGAAGGCAAGTGGGTCCACCTGGCCAAGATCGCCTTCGAGAAATACTTCCTCACCAAGGTCAAGCGGGGCGAGAGCGAACCGCTCTACGAGAAGCTGGCGCTGGACGCCCTCGGCCAGCACAAGCTCAAGGCCGCGGCTCAACCGGAAAGGACCGCGTCATGACTATCGACCGTGCGGTGCTGGCTTTCGCCGGCTTCATGATCCTGCTGAGCTTGGCGCTGGCCCACTGGTTTCACCCGGCCTGGCTCTGGCTGACCGCCTTCGTCGGCGCGAACCTGCTCCAGTCGGCCTTCACGGGCTTCTGCCCGGCCGCGATCGTCCTGAAGAAGCTTGGGGTCCGGCCGGGCGTCGCCTACCGCTGATGTTCCGCAGTCTCCTGATCGCCGTCGGCGCCGCGGCTTTGGCGGTCTCTCCCGCGGCCGCCATGACGCTCGACCAGGCCATCGCCCAGGCCCTGGCGAACGATCCGGGGCTGAAGCGCGCCCAGGCTGAGCGCGACGCTGCGAACGCGCGCCTGCAGCAGGCCCGCGCCGGCGCCCTGCCCAGCCTGACCGTGTCCGGCTCGGCCTCGGCCGGTTCGGCCGATTTCGGCCCGTTCTTCGGCTTCGGCCGTCGCGACCTGCATCAGAGTTCCGCGCAGGTGACCTTGCAGCAGCCCGTGTTCACCGGCGGCGGCGTCACTGCGGCCATCGACCAGGCCAAGGCCGGTTCGGCTGGCGCGCGCTCGCAATACGAAAGCGTCAGGCTCGGCCTGATCGCCGATGTGGCCGAGGCCTATGAAGCCGCCCGCCGTTCGGGCCAGGTGGTGGCGCTCGGCCAGGCCGAGGTCGAGGAGTTGTCGCTGTTCGCCGATCAGGCCCGCAGGCGCTTCACGGCGGGAGACGCGCCTCGAACCGACGTCGATCAAGCCATGGCGCGATTGGCCCAGGCCCGGGCCGACCTGGCGCGAGCCGATGGCGCCGCCGCCCAGGCGCGCGTGCGCTTCCACACCCTGGTCGGCCAGGACCCCGAGGCCCTGGAGCCGCCCGCCGCCCCTCCCCCCACGCCAAAGACCCTCGACGAGGCGGCCGCCCTGGCCCGCATCAATAACCCGGCCTTGCAGGCCGCGCGCTCGGCGGCGCGGGCGAGCGAAGCCGGCGTCCGCCGCGCCGAGGCCGAGCGCCTGCCCACCGTCGCCCTGGTGGCCGAGGCCTCGAGCATCCGCGACCAATTCCTGCCGGGCTACCGGGCCGACGGCGGAACCATCGGGGTGCAAGGGCGCTGGTCGATCTTCTCCGGCGGTCTGATTTCCGGCCGCATCAGTGAGGCCCAGGCTGGCCGCCGCGGCGCCGAGGCCAGCCTTGAGCAGGCGCGCAACGCCGTCGACGAAGCCGTGATCAACGCCTGGCAGACTTTACGGACCTCGGAAATGGTCGCTGACGCTGCAGCCCAGCAGGCCAAGGCCGCCGAGTCCGCCCTCGACGGAATAAAGAACGAGGTGCGGGTCGCGGCCAGGCCCGCGATCGACCAGTTGGATGCCGAGCGGGAGGCGCTCGCGGCCAAGGTGGCGGCCATCCAGGCCGATGCGGCCCGTCTCGTCGCGGCCTATCGGCTGAATGCAGTCACCGGACGATGAGGAAGAGACCGATGTCCTACTATTTCGCCAAGTCCCTGGATCTTCCCTTCGACGAGGCCGTGGCCAAGACTCGCCAGGCCCTCGCCGAGGAAGGCTTCGGCGTGATCACCGAGATCGACGTGCAAAAAACACTCAAGACAAAAATCGGCGTCGACTTCCGACCCTACCTGATCCTCGGCGCCTGCAACCCAACGCTCGCCCACGAGGCGCTCAAGCTCGAAGACAAGGTCGGAACCATGCTCCCCTGCAACGTTGTGGTGCAGCAGACGCTGGAGGGCCGCGTCGAGGTAGCCGCGATCGATCCCGCCGCTTCGATGGCGGCGATCGAGAATCCGCACCTTGCGGCCAAGGCGGTGATCGTCGGCGACAAGCTGCAGGCGGTTATTGACCGGCTATGAAGTCGGCGGACGGCCCACTGGGACTCGATTGATCTCGCTGGTGAGTTGACCTCCGGCCGGAAGAGATCCCGAAGCCCTTGAAATACCCCGGGGGATAGGTGTGGTTTTGAACTGATCGAGCCGGGTCAAGACGATGAGCGACAGCTTTCGGGATCAGCGCGATCATGGAGGCAACGCCCATGATGCAGATCGGGGTGCGGCCAGCGGTGTGACAGACCCGGGGTGCGCCATGACCGTCGATCCGGACGCCCACGCCTCAGCGGGATCTTCGCTCGACGGTCGGCTTGACCCGGATCAAGGCGCAGGGCTGCGGATACCCCCACGATCCATGCGGAATCGTTCACCTCTCTGCGGTGGACCGCTGACCTGGAGCAGCCGCCATGACCAAGATCGGTTTCACCGCCCTCTTCGCCGCTCTCGCCGCGCCGGCCGCCCTGGCCCAGGCCGATCCGCATGCCGGCCACCATCCCGGCGCCGCCGCGCCTGAAGCCGCACCCGCCAGGCCCGACGGGGCTGCGCCGTCGACACAAGGCTGCCCGATGATGAACGGGCGCATGATGCTGAACGGCTCGGCCATGGGCGCCCACATGCAGAACGGCCACATGGTGGACAAGGACGGCAGGACCATCATGGGCGGCACGATGGGCCCGAACGGCATGATGTGCGTCCCCCAGGCCTCCGCGAACGCCCAACCCCGCAAGGCTCCGCCCAAGGCGGACAGGTGATCGGCCGGTCGTGAATCAGCAGGTGCGGTCGAAGGGATGACCGCGCCAGCTCGCCGTTGGCCCGTCGCGGTTCTTGGGCAGGTCGGCGAACCGGATGCCGCCGTCGGTGAGCGCCCGTGGCCTTCGGCTTCAGCCGGGCGAAGACCTACTTGGACGTCCGATCCACGGCCACGAAGAGGTGGAGCTTGCCCTCCTCGGTGCGGACCTCGGCGATGTCGATGTGGAAGAAACCGATCGGGTAGCGCCTGAAGGCCTTCTTGGCCTGCAGGGCGTAGAGACGGTCGTCCAGCGGCAGCAACGTGTGCTTGCGGAAGGCGATTGCCGCCGCCGCCTCCTCCGCTGCCAGCACCGTCGAACAAGGAGCCTTTGGGCCCATCGGCGCGTCGTGGAGAAAGCTCCGCTTCCTCCACTTGGCGACGGTCTTGCGGTTGAGGCCGTACCTGGCTGCTAGCTCTTTGAGCGGAGCCTTCGATCGCTGTATCGCAGCTCGGATGGCATGCGTGGTCGTGGCGCTGCCGTGGAGCACCTGGCCCATAGCCCCTCCCGGTGTGGGCGCTCAGCCAGGCTGAGTCCCCCACACCGCAGAGACCAGACACCTAGTCCGCAGCCTTGGGCGCAGGCGTAGGCGCTGGCGCCGCCGCCAGCTTGGTCTTGCCCTCGGCCGATCCGTACATCAGCGCGTTGAACACGAACTTGAAAGTGCCCTGGGCCTGGCCGCGCATGGCGACTTCGGGGCCCATGAGGAACACCTTGCCCTTGCCGTAGTCGGCATCGACGATCCCGGCGGTTCCGTCGAGCGCCTTCTGGCCCCAGGCCCAGCCGCTGACCAGGGGATCGTCTCCCTTGAACCAGGCGACCGACTTGGCCGTGGCGCCGGCCTTCAGCTTGAACACCGGGCTGGAGTCGAAGAACACGTCCACCGTGGGGGCGAAGCCGTAGCCGAGCGGATCGGTGTTATCGACCTCGGACATCAGGAGCGAGCCGGGCACGTAGTACTTGGACGACGGCAAGGGCGCGGGCTTGCCGTCCTTGCCCGGCGCGGTGAGCGGGTTCTCGGTCAGGCCGAGCGCATCCCCGATGCGGCTGGAGCCGCCGATCGCCAGCACCGAACCGCCGTTCTGGACGAATTCCTGCAGCTTGGGCACCGACTCTTCGCGCGTCACCCTGCCCACCATCTTGCGGTACGGCTCGGGCAGGCTCTCGGCCTTGGGCAGCGGGTTGCGGCTCGCCTGGTAACGGGTTTCGGCGCCAGGCACCACGCCGTCGACCAGGATCAATGCGTCGTACTTGGCGTTGAGGTTCCCCGCGTTCAACTCGGGCGGATAGACGATGGTGTAGGGGAACTCGAACTGCTCGGCGATCCACTGCATCCAGCCCGAGGTGATCAGGCCGCCGTAGGTGTCGACGATGCCGATGCGCGGGGCCTTGAGCTTGATCTTGTCGCCGGCCGGAGCCTTGCCCACGGCATAGGCGTCGACGCCCAGTTCCTTCACGCCCTTCTCGATCACGGCGCGCGCCGGGCCGGTGGCCGGCACCCAGGTCGCCCCCCCGCCGAGCGTTACGCCGGCGGCCGTCGCCGGGGTCTTCGTCCAGTACACCGGGACGCCCGCCTTCAGGAGCCGATTGGTCAGGGTGAAGCTGTTGTTCACCCGGTGGTCGAGCAGGAAGCCCGCCGAACCCGAGCCGACGATCCGGCCCGACGGCGGCGCCATCACCTCGCTGATCTCCTCGAACGGGCCGTCGAAGCCGTCGAGGACGCGATCGAACTTCACACCCATCTGCAGGGCCAGGGTGTAGCCCGTGATGTCGTAGGGCTTGATCGGCGGGCCGCCTGGATATTCGAAGTCCTGCGGGTGGTCCTGGGGCTCGAACATGTCGAGGATGTGCGGGCGGTAGGCGACGTCGGTCTTCACCACGTAGGTTCCGGCCGGATAGCTCTTGCCGGCGACCGTGAAGGGCTTGGTCGCCTTGTCGATGACGATGCCTGACTTGATCAGGGCGTTGAGGAAGCGGACCGTGGTGGGCCTGTCCGGCTGGTCCGGCGGGATGATGTAGCCGCGCGGGTCGCGCCGCGCCGGATCGTGCATCACCGTGTCGTAGAGCTTGGGGTCGATGGTCCCGCGCGTGTCATAACCCACGAGGCTGTCGAGGCTGGACCCCTCGTGTTCGATCGGATGGGCCTTGGCCGCGGCTTCCGCCGCCGCCACCACCTTGGGCGTGATGGTCCAGGAGTCCTCGCTGCCCCGCCGGATGGAGTTGCGGCCCATGATGTAGCGGTCGTACTGCAGGATCTCCTTGTTCTTGGAGGCGTAGTCCATCACCGCGCGGTCCATGGTCTCGACGTAGTCGATGGTCTGCTTGAAGTGCCAGGTTTGCGGCCGGACCGGGTAGAGCTCGTCCTGGTTGGACAGCTGCTTGCCGGGCACGAGCGGCAGCTGGAACGGCGTGGGGCTGCCGATGATCTCGGTCAGGATGCCCACGACATTGTGGAAGTAGCCCGTGGTGCGCAGGCCGCCGTTGAACCAGGTGGAATAGGGCGCCGCGCTGCGTTCGGCCGAGCCGGGCTTGTCCTCGGCGATCAGGCGGCCGTGCATGGCTGCGCTGACGCCGTCCAGCTCGCTCAGCACCAGCGGATCGAAATGGTAATTGGAGGGGTTCCGGAACGGCGGAATGAACACCACCGACCCCACCGGCCCGGTCTGGTGCTCGTTGTAGACGATCTGCGGAAAATAGGTCTTGAACATCGCCCGATTGATCGCCGTCGTCTCGGGCATGTTGGACATGTAGTATTCGCGGTTGTTGTCGTGCCCGATGTACCGCTGGTAGATCACCGGCAGGTCCGCGAAGGTGCGGGCCTTGGGATCCGGGTTGCGCATGTACCAGTCGGCGACCAGTTGCAGGCCGTCCGGATTGACCAGCACGAACATGTTGATGTTGTCGTCGAGGAACCGCATTGTTTCCGGATCGGTCTTCGACACCATGTCGTAGACCACCTTGATGTGGGTCTGGGCGTTGGCGACCTCGCTGGCGTGGATGCCGGCGTCGATCCACACCATCGCCTTGCCCTCCCGGGCCAGCGCATGCGCCTCCTCGTCGGTCAGGCCCTTGGCCAGGGCCAACTTCTTCGAGATCTCGACGTAGCGGTCGAGGTTCCTGATGTTCGCCGGCGAAGAGACGACGGCCATCCAGATGTCCCGCCCCTCGACGCTCTTGCCGAGGCTGACCAGCTTCATCCGGTCGCTTTGCGACGCCAGTGTCTTCCAGTAGGCGGTGATCTGGTCGTAGTCGGCCAGGAAGTAGTCGTCGCCCGGCTCGTTGCCGTTGAGCGCCTGCTTGGGCGTGGTGATCTGAGGCAGGACCGCCGGCGCGGTCTGGGCGGCGGCGGGTCCCTGCGTCAGCGCCATCAGCGCCGCGCCCGCCAGCAAAACCGATCGGATCGAATTCGTTCGCATGTGAAAAGCCCCTGGACTGTGACGTGGAATAGGCCGTCCGCCGGCGGGCGCTGGGCCCGCCGGAGGTCAGAACTTCTTGGTCAGCTCCACGCCCACGGTGCGGGGCGGAATGCTGATGCTGTAGTCGGGAGAACTGGTCGACGCGCTGATGGTGGTGACGCCGACGCGATCGAACACGTTGTTGACGAAGAGATCGGCGGTCCAGCCCGTCCCCTGGATCCCGGCCCGCAGGTTGAGCGAGCCGAAGCCGCCCACCACCCGGTAGATCGAGTTGGTGGGCCGGAACTGGGTGGACATCTTGCCGGTGTAGTCCCAGTCCGCGCGGATCATCCCGTCGATGGGTCCGACCAGCGGCCAGTCGTATTCGGCCGAGGCCGAGGCCGTCTGGTCCGGGATCAGGGTCAGCTTGTCCCCCTTCTTGCCCGAGGCCGTGGCGATGTCGCTGACCTGGTCGGCGGTCAGGCGCGCGTTGATGGCGCTGTAGGTCGCCGTCAGGGTCAGGCCGCGCAGGGGATTGGCCGAGGTCTCCAGCTCGAAGCCGTCGATCTGGGCCTTGCCCACGTTGCTGATGAAGGAGAACGAGCCGTTGGGGGTCTGCACAGACGTCTGCAGGTTGGTCCACTGCACCTCGTAGACGTCCATGTTGACGGTGAGCCGGCGGCTGAACCAGGAGGTCTTGAGACCGGTCTCATAGTTCCACAGGGAGTCCGGCGCGTAGGTGTGCAGCGAGGCCGGCAGGTCGGGAATGTTGTTGGCGCCCCCGGGGCGGAAGCCCTGGGTCGCCTGGCCGTAGAACAGGATGTCCCGGCTGACCTTGTACTCGAGGTTGAACTTCTGCACCCAGCCCTGCGCGTCCGCCTCGGTGGCGAAGTAGCCGCTCGGGGTCTGGCCGTTGTAGTAGTTGTAGCCGAGGTACTGCCCGCCCACGGTCTTCTGGTACTCGAAGTGGCGGGCGCCGTAGGTCAGCGTCACCGGCAGGATCGGCGTGGCGTAGGACAGCTCGCCGAACTCGGCCAACTGCTTGACGTAGTCGACGATGTAGCGCGAGCCGAGGTCCACGACCGGAATGCGCGTCAGGCCGGTCGCGTAGTCGGCGGGGTTGACGTGGGTGTCGACGCGGTCGTTGCGGTCCTCGTGGAAGACGCCCACGGTATAGGTGAACGGTCCGCTTCCCTCCGAGCTCAGGCGCGCCTCCACGGTCTTGTTCTCGACGAACCGCGGCTGGTAGGCCGAGATCGGCATGTTGCTCAGCGCCCAGTTGGCGTAGGCCTTCTGCTGGGACGTCGAGCACTTCGCGGTCTGGCTGTAGTAGAGCGGGCAGTAGGTGCCCTTGTTCACCGTGGCCGTGTAGGTCTGGGTGTTGTCGTTGGTGCTCTGCACATCCCACTTGTAGTAGGAGCCGGTCACCGTCAGCGTCGCCCAGTGGAGGTCGTACTTCGCCGTCAGGTCGTATAGGTTCAGCAGGTCGTGGAACGGCTGGCTGATCGCGCCGTCGGTCTTGTACGGCCCGAGCGAACTGCGCCACTGCGAGGTGTCGCGGATGTCCTGTGACTGCACCACCGCCATGCCCGTGATCTGCAGGTCGGCGGTCGGCGTGAAGTTCATCATCAGCCGGCCGCCCCTGAGTTGCGCGTCGTTGATGTCGTTCCGGTGCAGGGTGACGCTGTCGACATAGCCGCCGCGATTCTGCTGGTAGAGCACCCCGCGCAGGGCGAACTTGCCGTCCACGATCGGCGCGTTGACCATGCCCTTGGCGGTGTAGCCGGCCGCGCCGTTCTCCACGGTGTTGGCGCCGACGTCGACCGCCCCCTCGTACTGGTTGACGTTGGCCTGGTTGAACAGCACCCGCAGCGTGCCGCCCATCGAGCCCGAGCCATAGAGGGTGCCCTGCGGACCGCGGAGCACCTCCACACGCTGGACATCGAACAGGTTGAGGTTCGGCGTCACCCCGGCCGGGTCGGAACTGGTCCCCGCCGGACCGGTCAGGGGCGTCTCCCCGTAATAGAGCCCCACCGTGCTTTCGCCGGCCGTCTGGATGCCGCGGATCGAGATCCGGGTGCGGCCGGAATCGGCTTCGACCAGGTTCAGGCCGGGCACCGTCCGCACGAAGTCGGCGATGGTGCTGGCCCCCATCTTGGTCAGCGACTGGTCGGTCAGGGCCGTGATGGCCAGCGGCGTCTGCTGGACTGTCGAGGAACGCTTCAGGGCGGTGACGACCACCTCGCCCATCTGGGCCGCCCCCGCGCCGACGGCCGGAGCCGCGCCTGTGGCCTGGGCGTCGCCCTCGGCGTCGGCTGCACGCGCCGCGCCGACCGCCAGCGCCGCCAGCAAGGGCGCAAAGGCGCAGGATCGCATGAGCCTGGGCAAGAACTTGGAAACGGACATGTCACCCCCGGTTTTCGCACTTCTGATCCAAGTGTCCGCGCGCCGGGGACAGGGTCCCCCGGCGGACTTGTGGCGCTCTTCCTGGAAATCCCCGCACCGTGGCAAAGCTCGTCGCCCGGCAGCCGCCTCCGACGCCGGTATTTTCCGGCATCATCGGATGCTCCATAAGCCGCACTACGCCGGCCTCACTCTTTAATGCTATCTACTATTACCGTTACTCCCCCAGCATTGGCACTTTTGGGGCGCTCGACTTGTGCGACTAGCCGCACCAACGTCTACACCGGAAGCATACGATCTTTTCTGAGGAAGTCCTCACAGTAAGGCGCATTGCTCTAATCAAATATTTGATCCGTCATTAACCTGCGGTTATGGGCGAGGTATAGATTGGGATTAATATTTGATCATTATTGTTGTCTAATTGAGCAGCTGGGGGAGATCCGCTCAGGGGCGTCCGTGAAGAGATGACAGAGGCGCTGGGTTGTGCGTACGGGGCCGCGCTGAAAGCCAGGCTCGGCGGGCCATGAGAGACGCCGCTTCGTCGGAGACGAAGCGGCGTGGGTGGCGTTCTGATGAGTGTATGGACCGCCCCGGCCGGCGAGCGGCCCGGCCGCTCTATCGGGGCAGGGGTTCGCCGCGGGCGTAGGCCACCACGCGGGCGGCGAGGCTTTCGGTGGAATCGATGAAAGGCCGGTCGAGGTCCTCCGGCGCCAGCACCAGCGGCACCTCGGTGCAACCTGCCACGATCACATCGCTCCCCCGACCGATCAGCTCTTCGGCGCACAGCCTGACGCCCGCCCGCACCGTGGGCCCCAGATCGCCCGCCTTGATGCGGTACAGCATGTCCATGAAGCGGCGCCGGCTCTCGCCCTGGGGCGTGATCGCCTCGACGCCGAACCGGGCGAACGCGGTCTCGTAGAGGCGCGCGTCCAGGGCGCCGGCCGCCGCCAGCACCCCAGCGGTGCGCAAGCCGGGCCGGCGATCGAGGGCGACCTTGCAGGTCTCCTCGATGATGCTGACGAACGGCAGGGGCGTGGCGGCGCGCACATCCGCCTCGAAGGCGTGGGCGGCGTTGCAGGCCATCACCAGGAAGTCGGCGCCGGCGCCGGCCAAGCCGCTGGCCATGGCGGCAAGCACCGGGCCCGGCGACGGCCCCCTGCCCTCGATCGCCTCGTTGCGGTCCGGGACGGCGGGATTGCTGTCGACGATCAGGCGCACGCCGTCCTGCTCGCGCCGGCCCTGCGAAGCGGCCAGCACCTTGGCCATGAAGTCGATCGTCGCCGCCGGCCCCATGCCGCCCAGCACCCCGACGGTGCGCGCCTGGCCGCTCATGCCGCGCTCAGCACGTCCTGGTAGGCATAGAGGGCGGGCGAACCGCCGGTGTGGACGAACAGGACCTTCTGGCCCTTGACGAACATCCCGCGCCGAACGAGGCCGATGAGGCCCGCCATGGCCTTGCCGGTATAGACCGGATCCAGCAGCACCCCGTCCAGGCGGGCCAGCAGCTGCACGGCCTCGACCATCTCGGGCGTGGGCAGGGAATAGCCCGGGCCGACCCAGTCGTCGAAGCAGCGCACCGCCTCGCGCGGGATGCCCGCCTTCAGCCCGGCGAAGGCGGCGGTCCTCACGGCCAGGTCGTGCACATTGATCTCCTGCTCCTCCCGCGGCCGGCGCACGTTCACGCCCCACACCGGCAGGCCGGCGTTGCCGCCGACCATGCCGACGAGCAGGCCGGCGTGGGTGCCGGCGCTGCCGCTGGCGCAGACCACATGGTCGAAGGCCAGGCCGAGGTCGAACGCCTGGGACAGGATCTCTTCGGCGCAGGCGACATAGCCCAGCGAGCCCAGGGGCGTGGATCCGCCTCCGGGGATGATGTAGCCCGTGCGCCCCTCGGCTTTCAGGGCGTCGGCCACCGACTGCATGGCCGCGGCGAGGTCGTCGCCGGCATTGACCACGGTCACGGCCTCCACGCCGAGAAGCCCGAACAGGAAGTTGTTGCCGCTGGCCTCGGGCCGGTAGCTGCCCGGCACGCGCTGCTCGAGCACCAGGCGGCACTTCAGACCCTCCCGCACCGCCGCCGAGAGCGTCAGGCGGCAGTGGTTGGACTGCACGGCCCCGACGGTGATCAGGGTATCGGCGCCCTGGGCCAGGGCCTCCGCCACCAGGAACTCGAGCTTGCGGGTCTTGTTGCCCCCACCGGTCAGGCCGAGCAGGTCGTCGCGCTTGATGTAGATGTCCGGCCCGCCGAGGAAGGCGCTCAGGTGGTCCAGCCGGTGCAGCGGCGTGGGTTCGGGCGTGTAGCGGCGGCGGGGAAAGCGGGCGAGGTTCATGGAGACGGGTTCCTGACGGGAATGAAAGGATGGGCGCCGGCGGGCAGCCGGCCGGCGCGCGAAATCGGAAGTGGACGCGCTAGTCGCCGGCGCCGCTCCCACCGGCCTTGCGGTAGTCGAGGGCCGGCTTCCGGTCGCCGACCATGGCGGCGTAGACGAAATCCGGCCCCCGCCTCATCGCGAACTCGGCCTTGGCCTGCTTGATCAGGTCCGGCTTGGTGAACAGGTCCGCGGCGGTCAGGGCCATGCTCTTGGCCGCGACCACGCCGCCCTTGGCGCCGATCGACATGCCCGAGGCGGCCGTGGCCTGCCAGCTGTGGGCCGCCGTTCCGGGGACCCATGTCGCCGCGCGCATGCCCACGGTGGGCACGACCCAGCTCACGTCGGCGGAGTCGGTGGAGGCGTTGGCCGCGTCTCCCTTCAGGTCGAGGCCATAGGGTTCGACCTGGCTCTCCGACCCGATCGCCTTGCCGCCGCCCGCGGGCAGGGCCTTGGACAGGGTCTCGGCGAAGGCCTTCTCTTCCGCAGTCCAATGCACGCCGCCGACCAGGCGCAGGTTGGCGTCCATCACCCGCCCCAAGGTGTCGTTGGGCAGCAGGCTGTAGACCCCGCCCACCTGTTCGTTCTCCATGGTGGTGTCGGTGGCCATGGCTGCGCCCTGGGCGGCGCGCTTCAGGCGGTTCATGGTGTCGACGACCACCTTCGAGTCCACCCTGCGCGTGTAGTAGAAGACCTCGGCGAAGTCGGGCACCACGTTGGGGGCGCCGCCGCCGCTGGTGATCACATAGTGGATGCGGGTCTTGTCGGGCACGTGCTCGCGCATGAAGTTGGCGGCCACGTCGAAGATTTCCACGGCGTCCAGCGCCGAGCGCCCGCGCCAGGGCGCAGCGGCCGCGTGCGCCGCCGTCCCGTGGAACCGGAACTTCACCGCCATGTTCGACAGGCTCACGCCCTGGGCGGCGGAATTGGCGTCTCCCGGGTGCCAGTGGATGGCCACGTCGACGTCCTTGAAGTAGCCGTCGCGCACCATGTAGACCTTGCCCGACCCGCCCTCCTCGGCAGGCGTGCCATAGACGCGCAGCTCGCCCTTCACGTTGTGCTTGATCATCCAGGCCTTGACCGCGATCCCCGAGGCCACCGACGCGGCGCCGAAGATGTTGTGACCACAGCCATGGCCGGCCGGCTGGCCCGGGATCGGCTTGTGTTCGGGCGCGGCCTCATTGGCCAGGCCCGGCAGGGCGTCGAACTCGGCGAGGATGGCGATGACCGGGCCGGGGCCGTTCTTGAAGCTGGCGATGAAGCCGGTGGGCTCGCCCGCTACGCCCGCCGCCACCTCGAAGCCCGCCGCCTTGAGCTCCTGCTGCAGCAGCGCCGAGCTCTTGGCCTCCTGGTAGCCCACCTCGGCGAAGCCCCAGATCTTGTGCGCCGTGTCGGCGAGCTGCGGCGCTTCCTGGTCCACGAGCTGGAGGATTTCGGTCTTCTGCGTGTCCGCCGCCGTCGCCGTCCCCGACAGCGCCAGCAGGCACGCCGTCGCTGGAAGGTATGTCGTCCGCATGAGCGCGGCCCCCGAGTGAAAAACCGAGGGAATAGTGCGGCCCGGCCCGGCGCATTGCCAAGGCGGCCCGGCCGTCAAAGGTGTCGGCGCCCCATAACCGGGGCTCATGGGGCGCGGCGCCTCTGAAGGGCGACCAGGAGCGCGCGACGGGCCTTGCGGCTCGGGTCAGGCCTCCGTCGCCAGGGCCCCCTCCCACTTGGCGACGACCCCCGAAGCGAGGGCGTTGCCGACGATGTTCGTGGCGCTCCGGCCCATGTCGAGCAGGTGGTCGACACCCACCACCAGAAGGATGCCCGCCTCGGGCATCTTGAAGAAGCTCAGGGCCGCGGTGATCACCACCAAGGCGGCCCGCGGCACCCCCGCGATCCCCTTGGAGGTCAGCAGCAGGAAGGCGACGAGCAGCCCGTGCTGCGCAGGCGACAGGCTCTGGCCATAGGCCTGGACGATGAACAGGAAGGCGAAGGTCGAGTACATCATCGCGCCGTCGAGATTGAACGAATAGCCGAGCGGCAGGACGAAACTCGCGATCCGGTTGGGCACCCCGCATGCTTCCAGGCGCTCCAGCAGGGCGGGATAGGCCGCCTCGGAACTGGCCGTCGAGAAGGCCACCAGCATGGGCTGCCTGACGCCGCGCAGGAGGGCGCCGACCCGGCGACCCAGGACCAGGAAGGCGATCGCGCACAGGGCCGCCCACAGGACGCCGAGCGACAGGTAGAAGCCGCCGACGAAGGCGGCGTAGGCGACGATCAGGGACGGCCCCTGGGTCGCCACCATGCCGGCCAGGGCCGCGAAGATGGCTACCGGGGCGAGCAGCATCACATAGTTCGTGACCCTCAGCATCACGCCGGCCAGCTGCTCGGTCAGGACGAGCACGCCCTCGGCCCGCGGGCCCAGGCTCCCCACGGCTGTGCCGACGAACACCGCGAACACGACGATCTGCAGGATCTCGTTGTCCGCCATGGCCTGGGCGATCGAAGCGGGGACGATGTGCGTCACCATCGTCCTGGCCGAGAAGTCGCCGTGGACGGCCGGCGGGACGCCCGCCGGCAGGGGCAGCCCGAGCCCGACGCCCGGGTGAAGGACGCCGGCCATCACCGACCCGATCGCCAGGGACAGGAGCGACCCCAGCAGGAACCAGGACAGGGCCTTGACGCCGACCCTGCCGACCGACGCCGCATCCCCGAGGCGGGCCACCCCCGCCACCAGGGTGGTCAGGACCAGGGGGGCGATGATCATGCGGATCAGCCGGAGGAAGGCGTCCGTGACGATCACGAGGCCACCGGCGAAATCCGCCGCCCGCGCCGGCGACAGGATCGCGTGGGCGACCGCGCCGGCCACGGCGCCCAGGATCATCGCGCCCGTGACGGCCGCGCCAAATCGGCGATGCATTCAGACCCCGCACACACGCATGAAACGACGGCCCCGCAAATCGCCAGCCGGCTTCAGGACGCCGCCACCCCTGAGAAGCGGATGTTCCTAGGTCGACGACACCGCCTCGACAAACACCGGAAGACATCACAACTAACAACTTCAACTATGGTCAATTAACCGGCGACAAAATCGCGCTTGTTTTCGAAATTGATAGATATATTAGCTGAATGAAATCCAACAATCGGAATATCCGATCGTTTCAATCTTTAATTTTTGTTGGTAAAGGCGGCAAGATCCACGCCATCAACGGGGCCTACGCAACCGTGGGAGCCGTCCGTGGTCACCGTTCCGTCGAACCCACAGCAGGCCGCTGCCGCCGGCCCGCTCTCCCGCCGCGCCGCCGGCAGCCTGCGGTCGCTCCTGCCCGGCCTGGCGATCACCGGCCTGATCGCCGCCGGCGCCTTCGTCCTGAAGTCGCGCCTGGGCGTCGCCGCCCTCAGTCCCCTGGTCCTGGCCATGGCGTTCGGCGCCCTGATCAAGAACCTGTTCGGCCTGCCCTCCGCCGC